>Ga0307374_10000819_pt1 | contig 58450 bp, 66 predicted proteins | sample OX3MG_FD_202532 | JGI IMG/M metagenome (GOLD analysis project Ga0307374, IMG submission 202532) | Soil microbial communities from Risofladan, Vaasa, Finland - OX-3 | ecosystem: Environmental > Terrestrial > Soil > Coastal area > Acid sulfate soil | place: Finland: Risofladan, Vaasa | collected... | reverse complement strand
AACCAGAACCTAAAGTTGAACTAAAACCAGAACCTAAAGTTGAACTAAAACCAGAACCTAAAGTTGAACTAAAACCAGAACCTAAAGTTGAACTAAAACCAGAACCTAAAGTTGAACTAAAACCAGATTCTGAACAAGAAATATCTGAAGATCCATTTGCTGGAATATCCACAAACGATATAGAAAAATATTCTGCTATATTTGATGTATCACCTCCAGAAAATGATAGCCAGGCAAGAAAACTTGCATTCGATATTCAAGAATGGATTTCTGCAGGGCGACCAAAAACTAAACAAAAAGATGAACCAAAAACAGAACCTAAATCTGAATTAAAAACTGAAAATGAAACAATTGAAGAGTCAAAAGATGAGAAGCCTATAAAGAAACGTTCGTTGTTTGGATGGATGAAGAAATGAAAGTAAAAACAAAAGATTTACTCACATTAAATGAGTTGGATAAAAATGAATTATTTGGAATAATTAATAATGCTATAAAACTAAAAAAAGATCTTAAAAAAGGAATTTCTAAACCACTCCTAAAAAATAAAACACTTGCTATGATTTTTCAAAAGCCTTCAACTCGTACACGAGTAAGCTTTGAAACTGGAATGTTTCAATTGGGTGGACATGCCCTCAATTTATCTGCTGATGATTTACAGCTAAAAAGGGGCGAAACAATAGAAGATACCGCCAAGACTCTTTCGAGATACGTTGATGTAATTATGGCCCGAGTGTATTCACATAATGAAGTAGAAATATTGGCAAAAAACTCGACCATTCCTGTAATAAATGGACTCTCGGATTCTTTTCATCCCTGCCAAATATTGGCAGATCTTATGACCATTAAAGAGAAAAAGAAAAAGCTTGAAGGATTGAAAATTGCATGGATCGGTGATGGAAATAATGTATGCAATTCTATGATTTATGGGTGCGCAAAAGCATCCGTCGACATTAAAATTGCAACTCCTAAAGGATACGAACCAAATCATGACGTAATAAAAGAATCAAAAAAATTCATAGATATTCAATTACTTGGCGATCCAGTATTGGCAGTAAAAAATGCCGATGTTGTGATAACTGACACATTTGTTTCAATTCATCACCAAGCAACGGATAGGACCAAGGACTTTCTACCCCGTTTTCAAGTAAACTCTAATTTAATGAAAAAAGCAAATCATGATGCAATTTTCTTGCACTGCCTTCCTGCAAAAAGAGGTCAAGAGGTTACAGGCGAAGTAATAGATGGCTCACAATCTGCAGTATGGGATGAAGCAGAAAATAGACTTCACGCGCAAAAGGCATTGATGGCTTTTCTGCTCAGAGTCTAACGTTTATAAGAGCTTCACCAAAATTTTTTGTAAATAGGTTTAGCATATGGCATATTCACAAATATTACGTAGATCTAGGGATGAGAAGACCAACTATAAGAAAAGAAGACATCTTCTTATGGGTAGGCGCGACTTTATCACAGTTCAGATATCTAACGAAAATACTCTTGTACAAATTCATAAACCTGAAATGGCGGGTGACAAGGTTCTTTCATCAGCTCATTCCAGATCGCTTCTAAATAAGGGCTGGAAGGGATCCAGAAAGAGTATACCTGCAGCATATCTCACTGGTTACTTGGCAGGCAAGAAAGCACTTGCGAGTGGAACAAAGAGTGCAGTACTTTATACTGGTACTAGAAAATATACTCAAAGAATTGCGGCAGCATTGAAAGGAATAATAGATGCAGGTCTAGAAGTACCGGCAGACGCAGAAACTTTTCCATCTGAAGAAAGGATTAGTGGTAAGCATCTTAAAGTTACAAATGAAATCGATAAAGTAAAATCTGCAATAGATAGTGAGGTTAAATCCAAATGAGTAGAACAGAACAGAGAACAAGACCGCCAAGAAGAGAGCCAGAACAAGTATGGGTTCCAAGAACGAAATTGGGAACGCTAGTGGCAACTGACAAGATTACATCCATGAAAGAAATTTATGAAAATGGTTATAGAATTCAAGAGGCTGGAATTATTAAAAAATTATTGCCGGGAATTAAAACTGAAGTAATAGATGTTGGAATTGTTCAAAAACAAACAACCAACGGTGAGTATACTAGATTTAAGGCACTTGTTGCAGCAGGCGATGAAAATGGTTGGTTAGGAATAGGACAGGGAAAATCAAAGCAAATGAGAATCGCAATTGAAAAAGCAACAAATCAAGCTTATCTTAATGTAAGTCCAGTAAAACTTGGTTGTGGAAGTTGGGAATGTAGATGTGAGCAGCCTCATTCAGTTCCGTTCAAAATTAGAGGAAGGGGTGGAAGTGTGACAGTGGAAGTTATTCCGGGCCCAAGAGGTCTTGGTCTTGTAGCAGGTGGAAATATTAGAAATCTTCTAAAATTAGCCGGTTTAAAGGATGCGTGGACAAAAAGTACAGGGTCAACAAATACCATGACCTCTACATCGCGAGCTGTTTTGGACTGTTTGAGACAAACATTTAGTCAGGGTTGAATGAAGATATGGGTAAAGCTTTCTTAATAGTTAGAATGAAGGGAACCGTCAATGTTCCTTATTGGGCCAACACTACGATGGATCTTCTAAACTTGGATAAAAGATTCAGAGCTACAATAATTCCAGAGAAAGATAACACTAAAGGAATGCTTGACAAGATTAAACATTACGTGTCATGGCAGGAAATTGATGTGTCAACCACAAAAGAATTGTTGGAGAAGAAGGCACGTAAGGGTGGATATCAAAAAATTACCGCCGCAGATATGACTCAATTAGGATTCAAAAATACTGATGAACTTGCAAAATCACTTGCTGAAGGTTCTGTTACATTATCTAAACTAAAACCACTCAAGCCATGGTTTGCTCTATCTCCCCCCAAACATGGATTCAAACGAAACACCAAGAAGATGTATGGAGAAGGAGGAATTCTTGGTAGTCATAAAGAACTCTTAGCACAAGTGAGGTTAATGATGTAAAATGCCAACAAGAACTAGAAAAACAAGAAAATATAGGGGAAGTAGACACTGTGGCTGGGGACAAATAGGCCAACACCGAGCAAGTGGTCACAAAGGTGGACTTGGTCAATCTGGTTTACATAAACATCATTTCATAAGGATGCTACTGACTGATCCGAAACATTTCGGTCATGATTCCACTCACCCACCACATCCAAATCTTGTCCGTAAATGGGTTAGCATAAGAGATTTGGATGACATCTTTGCAAAATCTGGAAAACAGGAAGGTGGAAAGAAATTGATAGACCTTACTGAACTAGGCTACGACAAGCTGTTAGGAGGAGGACAGACTGAAAATGCTTATGTTGTTAAGGTGGAAAAATTCTCTGCTTCCGCCGAAGAAAAGGTAAAACAATCTGGTGGCGAGGTGCAAGCAGTAGCGTGACAGCAGAAGAAGGTTCAACCTCCGCCGGTTTTTTAAAAACTATTATCTCAAAAGCTGAAGTCTACATTCCACAAGTACCCAAACCAAAAAAGAAAATTTCACTTCAAGTCCGTTTGATGTGGTGTGGAATTGCATTGTTCATTTACATGATAATGGGTCAGACTCCTCTGTATGGGGCATCTACACCATCTTTTGATTTTCTTGCATTTGCCAGAGTAATTTTTGCCTCACAACAGGGTACGCTGATAGAACTTGGAATAGGACCTATTGTTACTGCTGGACTCTTGATGCAACTTCTAAAAGGTTCTGAGATATTTCATCTTGATTTTAAAAAGCCAGAGGACCGAGAGCTGTATCAAACAGCAACTAAGATTGTTACTTACATAGTAATCATAGCAGAGTCTTCCTTGTATGGAATGGCAGTTTATGGACCAAGAATGCCAAATCATGAAGCTATATTCATTTTGATAGGACAGCTAATAGGCGCATCTGTAATAATCATGCTATTAGATGAACTGGTGCAAAAAGGATGGGGACTTGGAAGTGGAATCAGTTTGTTTATTGCGGCAGGTGTAGCCAAGCAGGTGGTTTGGAGCTTGTTTAGTCCAATACCTGCAGGAGATGGAGGCCCAGTAGGTGTATTTGCAAATATCATACATGGTGTACTGACTCATGACTTTTCTAATCTCTTTTTCAGATCCAATCAGCTACCTGGCATATTCGGTCTACTCATAACAGCTGGAGTTTTACTGATTCTTGTCTATACACAAGGAATTAAGATCGAAATACCGATCGTATCTACAAAATACCGAGGATTCTCTGCAGTATATCCAATCAAGTTGATGTATGTTTCCAACATTCCAGTAATTTTGGCTTCAGCGCTTACTGCTAATGCTGTATTTGTAGGGCAAATCATGTGGGCTAACTTTAACCCGCGAAATGCAAATCCCTTCATGAATTTCTTGGGAATGTTTGATCCTACCTCTCCATCCACTCCTACCGGAGGTATACTTTACTATGTTACAGCACCGCGTGGCCTTGACATTGTTGCGTTAGATCCAACTAGAGCTGTTTTGTATATTTTATTCATGGTGGGAATAGTTGTCTTATTTGGTAGACTGTGGATTGAACTTGGAGGTCTTTCTGCAAAGAGTGCAGCTAAAAACTTACTTGATGCCGAGGTGCAGATCCCTGGTTTCAGGCGTTCAAACCAACCTGTTGAAAACCTACTTCAAAAATACATTCCATCTGTCACTATAATCGGTTCGATCATATTGGGATTATTAGCTGGCACTTCTGATGTACTAGGAACATTTGGATCAGGGACAGGAATGTTGTTAACAGTTGATATCTTGATTAACTATTACAATTTACTTGTTCGAGAAAAAGTTGAAGAAGTAATGCCTACCCTGGGTGCATTGCTTGGCAGAAAGTAAACGGATCATAATTGTGGGGATTCCAGGTGTTGGAAAAACCACAGTTGTATCACGAGTAGTAGAATTGTTAAAAGAAAAAAGCATAAGGGTGAGTGTATCAATTTTTGGAACAGTAATGTTTGATGAAGCAAAAAAGAAAGGAGTACAAAATCGAGATGATCTTAGAAAACTTTCTGTCAAGGAACAAAAAGAATTACAATCAATGGCTGCAAGAACTATATCTTCTATTGATGACGACGTGATAATTGTGGATACGCATGCATTCATTTCAACAAAAGAGGGCTTTTATCCTGGACTTCCACACAATGTTTTAGAAATTCTCAATCCTGACAGTTTTATTATGATAACTGCACGACCTGAAGAGATCTATAATCGTAGAATGACTGATACCACTAGAACTAGAGACATTGTATCTATTGATGAAATAAAGAAAGAACTTGATGTCACAAGTGCGATGCTGTCTACTTGTTCAATATTATGTGGTTCTCCAATTAAGATGGTTCTTAACACAGAAGGCAAAGTTGATGAAGCGGCACGAGGTATTCTTAATGCAATGGGGTATAGCAATGGAACATAGCATATTTCTTAATTTCATAAATTCAATAGTACTTCAGATCCCTGGCCTGAGCAAGGGGCCATTGGGCAGTGCTAATCCTATAGTAAAGGGAATGATCCCGTCTGCTTTTGGTATAATGAGCATATCCATAGGTCTCAACCTACTTAATGCAATGATAAAACGAAAAATGGTTGACCAAGAAAAACTGAAAAGATTACTCAAGGAAACAAAAGCCTGGCAAAAGGAAAGAATGGCAGCATTCAAGGCAAAAGATCAGGCAAAAACAGATGAGCTCAATAAAAAATCTGCATACATGAACAAGATGAACATGGAAGTGATGCAGATGAACATGAGGCCAATGATGTTTACATTTCTTCCACTGATTCTTGTATTTTACTTTGTACTTCCTCCATTATTCTCCTATACCGTTGCCATATCGCCAATATCGTTAAACTTCATACCTGGAGGGTTTTTTCAATTGACTTGTACTGCAGCCAAAGTTGCAGAATCTCAAATTCCCGGACATCTGGATATATGTCATCATGTAAACGAATTGTATTTCTGGGCATGGTACTTCCTTTCTTCTGCTTCCTTTAGCGGTATCATAATGAGAGTTACAAAAACTACAATGGATACAAGCTAAATTGCTTCGCTCAGTAATAATTTCTGGTCCGCCAGCCATTGGAAAGACTACAATAGCAAAAGGACTGGGCTATGAATTTAATTTGAAATATCTGAGTGGGGGCGATGTGTTAAAAGAAATGGCGCACGATCAAGGCTTTGGAACTGATAGCGATGATTTCTGGGATACCAAAGAAGGAATGCGTTTCCTAAATATAAGAAAAGGTAACCCTGAATTTGATAAAGAGGTAGATGAAAAACTGAAAAAAATATTTTTGACAGAAGATGTAATCATAACAAGCTATACGCTACCTTGGTTAGTTAAAGACGGCATTAAAATTTGGCTTGCTGGATCACATGAAAATAGTGCCAAAAGGATGACAACGAGAGATGACATATCTATACAAGATGCACTTGAAATAGTCAGAAAACGGTATGAGGAAAACAAGATGCTATACCACAAGCTTTATGGTTTTAATTTTGGCGAGGATCTATCTGTGTTTAACACAATGATCAATACTGATAATCTTGGGCCAGAACAAGTTCTTGAACAAGCAAAAAATGCGGTGAAAAATTACTATGATTCTCAAACAATTACAAAATCTTAGAGTGGTAGATCAAGACATCACAAACGATGCCTATGGTACATATTATGACAAAAGATCAATTGAACAACTTTTAGAATATGGTTTTATTTTGCTTGACAAGCCAAATGGCCCAACAAGCCATGAGACCGTATCATGGGTAAAAAAAATATTGCATATTCCGAAGGCAGGTCATAGTGGTACACTTGATCCTCAAGTTTCTGGACTTTTACCAATAGGACTGGGAGAAGCTACCAAAGCTCTCATAGTTTTATTACTTGGGCCAAAAGAATATCATGCTCTTGGGAGGCTGCATATGCTTCCACCACAAGAAAAATTGGGTGATGTACTTAAACAACTCACAGGTAAAATATTCCAAAAGCCACCACAAAGGTCTGCTGTATCTAGACAAACCAGGATTAGACATGTATATGAAATTGAAGTCATAGAGCAAAAGGAAAGGCTCTTGCTTCTTCGAATTTTATGTGAAGCAGGAACATATGTTAGAAAAATTTTCTATGACATGGGAGAAATTCTTAGTGAAGGTGCAACCATGATTGAGCTTAGAAGGACTAGGGTGGGACACTTTAATGAGGATTCTAATATGGTAAAAATGCATGACCTTGTTGATGCATATGCCATGTGGAAAGAAAATGGTGACGATGCTAAACTACGGAGAATAATGATGCCAATAGAAATCACTCTGAGTGAGATAAAATCTGTCGTAATACGAGACTCTGCAGTTGATGCTCTATGTCATGGAGCTCAGCTTGCAATACCTGGAATTCTTGAAATATCACCTGGACTAAAGCGTGGAGATTTTGTTGCGATATATACACAAAAGGGCGAAATTGTGGCTCTTGCAGAAGCAACCTTGGATGAGGATGAAATTGTTGAAAACACAAAAGGCTTTGCCTTTAAGATAAAGCGAATCATCATGGCTCCAAACACATATCCAAAAAGTTGGAGATCGAAGGCAGTAGTTAACAATTAAAAAGGAATCAAACCTGAATTTTTCAAGTTGATTCCAAAAGGTGCGGCCATATTTTTCGTAGTAGGATTAGTAGCTGCTGGGTTGTTGGGATCATATCTCTTGCAGGTTGCAAATCAGATTCCCACACTTGTCTATGAAAATGGACCGTCTCTTACTATCATTCCAGAAAAAATAAACTACCGTCCAGGTGAATCAATCCATATACGGATAATAAATTCGGGAACAGTGCCACTCACATTTGGAGATTCATCATATGGTTTAAAAATTGCACAACTTGATGGTACCGTAATATATTCTCCAATGTCTGCGCAGACGGTCTCCAAGTTGGACCCAAAAGAAGAAAAAAACTTTGTGTGGAATCAGACAAAGACAGATGGAAGCAAGATATACCAAGGAAGATATAAAATAATTTCAAATGCATCTTCAGACAATGGAAATGTACTACAACGATCTGTTACCATAAACATACTGTGACATAGTTTAGCCAACCAGTAAACTCAGTTGATAGTTACTCCGTGTGGAGCATAGCTTTCAACAACTACATACTGGATCTTCACATTTGACTGCAATTTGCTCACCTGCTTTTACTATATTTCTTATTAGTATTGAAACCTCTTTACTTGATATGAAATACAATCTAGCATTGTTTTAATACTCTAAAAGGTAATGCGATACTAATGGCTGATCTTTGACACCTACAATAGTTGTGAATACATCAATGATCTGTGGTTGTGCTCAGGCGCACCTTTCATAGGCTCTGCAATAATTACCATTGTTTACAAAAAGAAGTTTGTAAAATGATTGTCTCTTACAGTAATATATGGTAGGTTTCACAACAAAAATGAATTGGCGAAATGATGCCGGGGTCGCCTAGCCTGGTAGGGCGCGCGCCTGGAAATTGATATACCATAAAGCGCGTACTCGCAAGGGTTCGAGAGTTCAAATCTCTCTCCCGGCGCCTTAATTTTTACTATTTAAATCCTGAACCTAGTTTTTTAAAATTTAAAAAAGTTTGAAAAGATTTGAACTGAAAACAAAAAGCCGTTAGTGAGTCTTGAAATAGAATCAAATTGGTAGGTGGGTCTTACCAGATCTGAATCTTAGAAATTAAATGTACGAATCTACATGCAACCACTAAACGTGATAAAGGTATGATCTCTTACACGTGAAGACCTTTACATCTTTTGATAATTATGGTACAAGTCCAATTGTACTCAAGTTACCATCTTCAGGATTTATTGCCGTAAGAGGCTTTTTTCCTTGAGAAATTCTCTCAATATTCGTAGCAATGATTTTTGTTGCACCGTCTACAGACTCTGCACTCCATCCAGCAATATGCTGTGTTAAGAAAAAGCCATCAAGCTTTAGCATTCTATCCTTAGGATCAGCTGGTTCCTGCCAGAATACGTCAAATGCAGCACCGGCAATTTTACCACCTGTCAAGGCATCAAATAGTGCATCTTTATCAACTACTGCAGCTCTAGCTACATTTACAAGATAGGCTGTTTTCTTCATGAGATTAAATTCTCTTGTATCTATCATGTTTCTTGTTTCATTTGTCAGAGGAATGTGCATAGAAATATAATCTGCCTCAGAAAGTTTTTCTAAAAAGTCGTGAGGTCCTATTATCTCATCCAAGTACCTCTTGTCAATTTCTGGTTTTGTTGGGTTTCTTGTCATTGCTAATACTCGCATTCCAAAGGCTTTTGCACGTTTTGCGACTTCACTACCAGTATATCCCAAACCAATAATGAGAAGCGTTTTTCCTTGTAACTCTGAACCCATAATGCTCAAAACCCTTCTTTTCATAAGGCTACCACTTGCACTTCCCATATTCTTTGCCAGATGTATCATAAGAAATAATGTAAACTCTGCTACAGAGACTGCATTATTTTTTGGTACATTTGCTACATAGATAGATTTTGAGGCACAATAGTTAAAATCTATGCCATCAACACCAATTCCTATTTGATGTATCATTTTTAATTTTGTACATGCACTTATCAAAGATGAGTCTATATTTCCTAGACCATTGATAAGAACGTCAGAATCAGTAATTTGTTCAAACAGTGGTCTGTTGTAATCTACAATCTCTGCGGTAAATCCCCTTTCACGTAATTTTAAGGAGAATATCTCCTCAAGTCCGTCTGCAAGTTTTAGGATCTTTACTTTCATACATGTACAGGTTATGCATATTAGATTTAAGCGTGAGGTCGGTGAATTATTTTTGTTGGGTTTTCCTAAATGACAATACATGTGTCATTGATTGACATCATCACGAGATGAAGATAATCAATTTTCATTGTGAATTATTTCTAAAATCTTGAATGGAAGTTTAGAAAAATCAACTTCCTTTTCAACTGAGATTAAGAGTATGTCATAGTTTACTGGGAAAATCATTATTATCAACATATCTCTATAGAACATTACAAATTTTACAGGACCCACACCGTGTCTAAATTCGTTCGCATCTTTGCACCCATAACTAGTTCTATGTATAGTATTTCATCATCTGTTGAATCTTCAAGAGATTTGAATCCGGGTTTCATTCCTCCTGCAACTAGTCTACCAAATTCATTAATCTAACCTGCAAATCTTATTCGTGAGCCTAACGCTAGGACTTTCTTGCATAATTAATCATTATTCATATTATGCTAATTCCTTATCTGACAAAATGCATGATTAAATGAATTCTTCATTATTAACATACTCCACTATCTTCAAACAATACTTTGGAATGATTCAGCATTACAATGATTTTATTTACAAGGACAAATGGATCTATTGATTTGTTCAATTTTGCTAATAAAGTTCCCACATGTGTAGGTATTGAAACAAATCTTGCATTTTTTCTTTCTATTATGATGTAGTGCACTGAACCAAATTCGTAATCAAAATCATTCTGCATTGAGCTTTGTAATCTGTCCCATAGAAAACATCTCTTTTCTTTCCTTTGTTAGATTGATTTCATTTTTGAAGAGGATGCTTTCCATCTTTCCCTGTGTATTAATTAATCCGATAAATTCCACTCCATCTTCTAATATTGATTTATCATAAAAAAGATCTAATTCATTTTTTGTAATAACTTCTGCCATCGAGTTTATGGCCGTTCATCTCTAATACATGTATGTAAAGGGTATCAATTAGTATATGTAAGAGTAAATTAAATAGATGGAAAGTTGGCGGACAAACATCCTTAGAACTAATACTGACAAACTTGTATGTGAACTGAACATAAATGTAAGCACAGCATAAATAATTTGACCTCAAGTTATCAATATGCCCATTGACTTAGCATTTCCAAAAAACCATAATGTGATAGGAAAACATAAGCATACCGACAAAGAACATTTTCATTTTGTATGGGGACCGGGAAAGGATGATGCCGAGTCTTCAACTGATGAAAACATCCAAAATGCCTACCGGAAGCGGGGCGAAGAATATGTTTCTCTGGGCATACATGGAACTTTTGTCGCAGTTGACTGGGACTCTTGTATATCAGATGGTGGATGTATTGAAGTATGTCCTGTTCAAGTTTACCAATGGTATAGAACAGAAAATGATGTTCCTGCAGTACAGATGGTAAACGCTACCAGTGCTGGAACCGGTGAGTCTCATGACAAGGAAGGCCGTAAAGATTACACTGACAAGTCAGAACCAATTCGAGAACAGGATTGTATTTGGTGCATGGCCTGTGTTTCTGTCTGTCCTACCCAAGCTATCAAGGTAGAGCAATCAAATCAAAAAATCCATGATGAGATGGCAGAAAAATATGCAAAATGAGAATAAAATAATGGAAAAAAATGTTTGTGACGTATACAGGACAGAAGTTAGTATTGTTGATAATAAACAGGTTGCCCAATTTGTGAGAGCAAATTACATGCAGTGTAAATGACTCAAAACATCTCAAGCCCAAGTGAAATCTCGCCACGTGAATGGTTTTCAATTAACAGGTCCGTTAATGAGATAAAGAAGGTATCAGCTCCCTGTGTATCTGCATACATATCAGGAGACAAAGTTTCAGAGATAATTGACATTATACATCATACCAGAAGAAGCAAAAATATGGAAAAAATTGAGAGTGTAATAGAGGATAAAATTTTCTCTCTTACTGACAGAAAAAAGATCTTTACATCCAAGGATGCCTTTACAAACACATATTGCATATTTGGTTGGAGTGATGTCCATTGATTTCTTGTAGACCGGCTGTTCTTTTTTTTTGAACAAATTTCATTGAATCGTATAATAAAGCGTACTTTTTATGTACAATCAAAAGCTAACAATAGTCAGAAGAAATGAGCAGTAAAAACAAGGAACCGATGACAGAACAGTTTGAACAACTATCCGTCGAAGATACCATTAAACAATTAGACACCAATCTCTCTTCTGGCTTGTCTATGGAAGAAGTACAGAGACGAATTTCAAAATACGGACATAATGAAATTGAAGAGAGACACAAAAACCCATTGGTTAGATTCTTCAAAAAATTCTGGGGTGTTACTGCATGGATGCTTGAATTGATTATTTTACTTAGCTGGTATCTTGGAAAGTTTCTTAACCTGTACATAATATCTGCACTTCTTGTTTTTAATGCAATTTTGGGATTTGCTCAAGAAGAAAAGGCAAATGCAGCTGTCGAATCTCTCAGAAAGAAATTACAGATAAGTTCCAGGGTATTACGTGACAGTAAATGGCAGGTTATACCTGCAAGAGAGCTGGTTCCTGGCGACATTATCAGGATGAGGTCAGGAGATTTTGTTCCAGCTGATGCCAAGATTATTCACGGTGATGTGGAAGTTGACAAATCTGCATTGACTGGTGAGTCTTTACCTACCACAGAAAGTACTGGCAGTTTGCTCTATGCAGGATCAGTCATCAGAAAAGGAGAATCAAGTTGTGTTGTAGTTTCAACTGGTCTGAGAACATATTTTGGAAAGACGGTACAACTGGTTCAGATAGCAAAACCAAAAATGCATTCGGAAGAATTTACATCTAAAATCGTTAAACTTCTTTTGATCATGGCAGGCTCGCTAATTACAATTCTGTTTGTTTTTTCAGCCTTTAAAGGAATCTTCATCCCAATACTACCATTATCGATAACCCTTCTTGTTTCTGCAGTACCAGTTGCCTTGCCTGTTATGTTCTCAATAGCTAGGGCATTTGGGTCACTAGAACTTGTAAAGAAAGGGGTTCTGGTAACTAGGCTTAGTGCTTCTGATGATGCTGCCATGATGTCTGTTCTGTGTGTTGATAAGACTGGAACCCTAACAACGAATCATCTCTCAGTAGCTGATTTTTTTACAATAGGCGATTTTGCAAAAAATGATGTCATTCTTTACGGTGCATTATCTTCAAATGAAGCAAACCAAGATCCGATAGATATCTCCTTTATCAGTGCTGCCAAGGAACTGGGAACAACATCAGACTATATACAGAAAAAATTCACCCCTTTCAATCCAAGTACAAGAAGAACAGAAGCTGTGCTTGAAAAAAATGGCAAGATCCTTATCGTGTCAAAAGGCTCTGTTTCCACCATCACATCTCTTTGCAAAATGAACCCAACTGATTTGGAATTGGTTCAAACTAGAGTAAACGAGTTTTCTCAGAAGGGTTATCGAACACTTGCAGTTGCTATAACAGACGGAGATATCTCTGAAATGAAACTCGTTGGCGTAGCAGCACTTTATGACAAACCAAGAGCGGATTCACCTAGATTGATCTCTGACCTAAAGGACCTTGGTATTTCTACAAAGATGTTGACTGGAGATTCATTGCCCATTGCTAGGGAAATTGCTAAACAGATAAGCTTGGGTGGGGCAATTACAAATATGTCCTCTCTGAACCAATTATTCAAATCAAACCCGGAAAAGGCGTCTAAATTAGTGGAAGAAAGCGATGGTTTTGCCGAAATATATCCTGAAGACAAGTACCAGATAGTCAGGAATCTCCAGTCGCAAAGACATGTAGTTGGTATGACTGGGGATGGAATCAATGATGCTCCAGCCCTGAGACAGGCGGAGGTAGGAATAGCCGTGAGCAATGCAACTGATGTGGCAAAGGGGGCTGCAAGTGTAGTACTGACAAACGAGGGATTGACCGGAATTGTTGAGATCGTAAAATCTGGCAGAATGATTTATCAGAGAATCATGACATGGACACTAAACAAAATAATTAAGACATTTCAGATTGTAGTTTTTGTAGTCTCTGCGTTTTTGTTGACTGGAATTCAGATAGTAAGTACATTCGATATGGTGTTACTGATTTTTCTAGTTGATTTTGTTACATTGTCCATATCAACAGATAACGTGAGGTGGTCCAAACATCCAAATTCTTGGAATATAAAATCTCTTATAAAAATCGCCGGAATAATCGGCATCGCAACAGTCTTGGAGTCACTTGGTCTGCTTTATTTTGGAATCCATTATCTCGGACTATCACAACAGTTGTCAAAATTGCATACCTTTTCTTTTGACATATTGTTACTTTCAGGAATATTTGCTATACTGATTGCAAGAGAGCGTGATGCCTTTTGGAAGTCAAAGCCTAGCAGAACGCTACTTGTATCAATAATTGCGGATGTGGCGATTTGTGTGGTCATATCTATAGTAGGAATGTCTGGTTTTGATGCAATTCCAGTTGAAGATATATTCATAGTACTTGGATATTGCTTTCTATTCTCCTTGATAGTTAACGATTTCATCAAGACGCGATTGATCCGAATAATGGGATCGTAAATATTGCAGAAATAAAACAGTAGTCTATAATGTACATCTTAGTTGGAATTGTCTCTACTGGGTTGATACCTCATCAAAAGGTTGCCAATTCTGGTTCTCCAATAACTGACGCAATAGAATATGGCACCGGTACTCACAATACCCCGCGCTGGTCCTATACGCCTGTTATTATTAGAAATATTACATCTGGAACACCAGTTTTTCTAAAGAATACGTCTTCCGCTATGCCGCGAACTTACAGGGTCCGATAATACTGTTTTACTGGACCCATTTTTTCTTAAAATACCGCATTTAGATCGAGGTGATGCTCAATCAATATAAATTCAAATTTTTTCCCCTCTGCACGCAGAGTAAAAATCATATCTTCTGCCTTTGACAGATTACCAACTTGTATGACATAATTTTTCTGCCCTACGAAATTATTGAGTTTGTGTGTTAGGGTTTTGCTTTGCTTTTCTTGTGAACCACACAGTTCCAATAGTAGTCACTATGTTGGTCAAAATGATAACATATACTGTGAAATTGATAAATGTATTTGCCAGAGGTAGGCCGTTATCTAGTGCAACTATTGACAGAGTGGCAGGGGTTACGCCTTGTGCGCAAAGTAGTAAGATCAGGTTCCTGTCTTTGTATAATTCTGAACTTCTTGTGGAGACCCTGCTTGCTATCCATCTTGTAAACAACAAAATTGCAAGGAATCCAAGTCCAATCAACAAATTAAAAAATATTTTGGCAGGGTCTATGACAAATACCAGCCCTAGAAATACAAAGAAAAACGTCTTCATAAGAAATGATATCTCGCCCTGAAATTTGGTAATCTCCTGCCGTAGGTCAGATATGTCAAATTGCCATCTTCGTAGAACAGATAAAATTGATTTGTAGTTGCCAAGGGCAATGCCAAAAATGAGGACAGAAATGAGGCCACTACCGTGTAATTCTTCGGTTATGGCATACGTGCCAAGAAGCAAGCCAATAGTGAAGACGTAGGAATATTTGTAATCTTTTATCTGCCTTAAGACAAAGACCCAGCCAATTGACAGGACAATCCCTATTCCAATTCCTATTGAAAAGTTGGTTGCCAATGTAAAAAGTGGGGTCTGCCAGTTTGTAACACCAGTTTTGTATAGATTCAAAAATGCTGTAAAGACAACTATCAAGAGCACTGAATTTATTATGGATTCCAAAGTAAGAAAGGTTGTTAGTTTTTGGCTCAGATTCAGGGTTCTCGTTATGGGTATGATGGCAACTGCAGTTGTCTCACCGCCTATGATGGAGCCAAACACCAGAGACTGAATCAAGTCCCATTTGAAGAGAAGATGTGTGACTGCAACTATGATGGCAATACTCAATGATACATACAGGATGACCTGAAGCAGGCTTCGAGGACTTCCCCTTAAGACCTCCTTTATTTTCATGTCCATGCCGCTATGAAACAAGACCATGATCAAAGTGAATGTAGAGAACAATCCCAACAGAGGCATCAGTGGTCCTCTTGGAATGATATTGAAAATTGGTCCTAGAACTATTCCAATGAAAATGAGGAACAGGTAATAGGAAATTCCTGTCTTTTTGAAAAAAATTTCTCCACCAAGACCAACGAAAGTGATAGCAGTAACGAACAAGAAAATTATAATGTTACTGATCAACAACATATTGAAATTCTAATTGTTTAAAACACTTTGCTATAAAATTTAATTTTCAAAATGGAGAAACAAAACAAGTATTATATCACATGGGTAACAATGAAGATGGATGAGGCTAGTCATAGTATCAAATAGATTGCCATTTACAATAACTCAAGAAAAAGATGACCTGAAATTTCAAGACAGTGCTGGCGGTCTTGCTACAGGCTTACGTATGTATTTGCATTCGCATAAAGTCTCCGACTATCTATGGGTGGGATGGCCAGGGTTATCTATTCAAAACAGAATAAAGGAAAAATTAAAGTCAAAAATACTCCATGACTTCAAAAGTTTTCCTGTATTTTTAGATGAAAAAATAATCCAAAAGTTTTACAATGGTTTTTGCAACAAGACCCTTTATCCACTCTTCAACTATTTTACTTCACATGTCATGTACAACCATGATTATTGGACAAGCTACATACGCACAAATGAAATCTTTTGCAAAAATATCTTGGAGATTATAAAACCGGGAGACCTTGTATGGATTCATGATTACCACCTCATGCTTTTGCCCAAACTTTTAAGGGAAAAAATTCCAGACCTTCGCATAGGATTCTTTCTTCACATACCGTTTCCCTCCTATGAAGTCTTCAGGCTTCTTCCAAAAAAGTGGGGCGCAGAGATACTCGAGGGTCTGCTTGGAGCAGACCTGATAGGTTTCCACACATATGATTACACGCAATATTTTCTCAGGTGCATACTCCGTATTTTGGGTCATGACCACAACATGGGACAGGTTATCACAAATGACCGGCTGGTAAAGGTTGATACATTTCCAATGGGAATTGACTTTGATCGTTTTAACAATTCTCACGCAGAAGTCAATCTTGAGCTGGATAAACTTGATTCACTCAAGAGGAGTGGTCAGAAGATAATATTCTCAATAGATAGACTCGATTACGTAAAGGGTATTACAAACAGGTTAGAAGCCTTTGAGATGTTTCTTGAGCAAAATCCCCAGTGGCACCACAAAGTAATTCTCATTTTAGTTGTGGCGCCCTCGCGCACAGAGGTTGAGCAGTATCAACACATGAAAAGAGAGATAGACGAGCTTGTAGGTAGAATCAATGGCAAATTTGGCAACATCGAGTGGTCTCCCATATCCTACCAATACAGGTTCATGAATTTTTCCTCTCTTGCAGCAATGTACAAGATTAGTGATGTGGCTTTGGTCACCCCACTCCGGGACGGAATGAATCTGGTGGCAAAGGAATACGTTGCAAGCAAGACAAACAATGATGGTGTACTGATACTAAGCGAGATGGCCGGCGCATCAAAGGAGCTAGGTGAGGCTATCATTGTAAACCCAAATAGCATAGCCGAGATTTCAGACGCGATAAAAAAGGCACTTGAGATGTCTCCTGAAGAGATTGCAAGGCGTAACCAGACGATGCAAGATAGGTTACGTACATATGATATATTTCGGTGGGGTGATGACTTTATCACAGAGTTGCTCCTAACTAAAGAAGAGCAAAAGACATTTGAGCTAAAGTTCCTTGGTCCGCACAAAAAAGATCTTTTAGAAAGATACAACAACAGCTCACAAAGGCTTGTCTTTTTGGACTATGACGGTACCATTACTCCATTTACAGCCAGTCCTAAAATATCAGGAGGGCCTGACGAGAAGGTACTAAAAATTCTTAGATCCCTCACAGAAGATCCAAAAAATGAGATAGTAATCATCAGTGGTAGACGCAAAGAAGATCTTCAAAGAATATTTGATGGACTTGATGTGTGCATGGTGGCAGAGCACGGCGTATTCATCAAAGAAAATGACAAAGAATGGCAGCTTGCAAGACCCCTCAATACGGACTGGAAATCGAGAATACTCCCAATACTGAAGATGTACCAGGGTAGGCTCCCGGGCTCTTTTATTGAAGAAAAAGAATTTTCCATAACGTGGCACTATAGAGTAGCTGATCCAGAACTTGCCTCTGTGAGAGCAAAGGAGCTTCTCGATGACTTGGTTAGTTTTACTGCCTCGGCAGACGTGCAGATCTTGCAAGGCAACAAAGTAGTCGAGGTTAGAAACGCTGGTATCAACAAAGGCACTGCAGCAGCTCACTTTATCTCAAAAAAGAATTTTGATTTCATGTTATCAATAGGTGATGACTGGACTGACGAAGACATGTTCAAGATTCTTCCGCCTACCGCATATTCAATTAGGGTTGGTACTATAGCATCATATGCTAGATTTAACCTGCACAACCACATGGAAGTAATCGATCTTTTAGATACGCTGGTACGAAATAATGACAAAAGTTTTCAAAATAAATAGAAAAATGGAAGATATCAAGTTTGTTGTCATGTAAGCATTTAACTTGAAAAATCTAAAACTCAAAATAAAAAATAGAGGGAGTTTTGTAGCTACTCCAATTAGCTTACTGCATACTTTCTGCCAAATTTTACTCACAAAATATCCCGGACTCGTACTTACTGTCAGCAAGAGAATCCATGAGGACTCAAGCCATGATCTCAGATTTTAGTTCTAGCCTTACAGAGTTTAGACTTGTGAGAGTTCGAATCTCACATAACTAGACATTATTCAATCAATCCCTCACCGCTCTTAGGTCTGTCTTAATAGCAAGATAGGCGTACAGAAATCATGTTAACAACACAAGATGAAACAAAAATAAGAAAAATGATTCGAGGAGAATTTGAACGTGTAGGAATTAGTACAAGTACAGGACTTGATTCTAAGATTGGACGCAAAATCATAGAAAAGATAAACAAACTGGCCTCTTACAAGAAGGATTCAGAAATAACCCGTGTCCAGACAAAAAATAGTGAGAATTACATCCCGTAGTTTGTACGGAACAGAAGAACTGAAGGCTATTTTAGAAATAAGTTACAATTACCCATCGTGGTAATAATTTGGTTGTTTTGTCCAATCTTTCTTTTTACCGAATTCTATTAGCAAATTCATGATTTCATCGTAGGAATCTCGAGTTATAATCTCACGCTCTATTATTTGAGAAAGTATATTTTCCAATCTCATTTGTTTACCTTCAATCATATTTGTCAAGTCGTTAACCGCTTGTTTGATGTCATCAGACATAATCCGTCTAGATCTTATCTGTTTTCTAAACCTTAACCTTTACGACAATTAGCATGTTTCCCTTCGTGAAAAGAGAGTAAACCATTTTTTATTGATTGTCAATAAAAATAGTAAATCCAGTAATTACGCTTAGAAATATGATAGAAGTGGACACATAATTTCCACATCAGAAGATCAACCCACATATGTAATAAAACAAACTTTTCAAAAATCTTCAACACCGCTCACTGTGACAACTTTCACTGTTGACGTGGCAACTTTCTCATCTGCAGGAATGTCTACTTTGACTATAAATCAAGCTAGTTCTCTTTATCATAAAATGATTCTTGATTACCAAAATAACCACATTGGATATACATCAACACCGTATATTCCTACACCAATTAATGCTGACATAACCTGTGCTATATTCACTTATGGAACCACACAATCTACTCCTCAACAAACTGTATCATGTGAGATGATTTGTATCAAACATACTACTACGTTATTCACGATTTCTGCAGCAGGAAGTGGTATTGGGATGATGGATGATTTAAAATCAATTACAGATGATATTCTTAAAAAGATTAATTGATAAATTTCTAACAAGTCATGTTGACATCGTAACAATAGTTGTATCACCATTTTTGTACGTAGATGCGAGATGATGTTTTTATTGATTGTAAATGAACTTGTTCAAAAAAGAATTCAAAAATAAAAAATTGGGAAAGGAGTTTCGTAGCTATTCAGATTATCTTACTGCACATTTTCTGCCAAATTTTACTCACAAAATGTCCCGGACTCGTACTGACTGTCAGCAAGATAATCCATGAGGACTAGAACTCGGTTCAGATCTGTGGGGGTATGAGCCTTACAAGATAAACCATGGAATCGATACTAAGCATTTTATGATAGTTTTGATATATTTTCAAGAAATAACTTCAAAAAGGTAAACATTTACGAAATTCAGAATAATGAGTGATGTGTTTCGCAACAGGCTGTATCGTTATGATGGAATAAGTGACATTATCTGTGGGCTGGTAAACTTGAGCCTCTTGCATAATTACAAACAAAATACACATATTTTCATCGAACTGATCTGATTTTTTCTACGACACCATAATCATGTTACATCGCTCCATCTTATTCTATCATAGATTAAATCCTGTCAAGGAATTCTTCTGCTGTGATTCCAGCTTGATCCAATATGGATCTCAAAGTTGAAGGTTTTATTGGATCATGTCTTGGAACAGGAACGATGTTTCCCGAAGAATTTTTTAAAATCATATGACTACCGTGCTGTCTATCTAAAACATAGCCAAATACTGTTAAAACTTTTAGAACTTCACGCCAGTTATGATTTCTTAAACTCATGTTGGAATTGTTACTATTATCTTTTCATCTGGAGGACAATCTTTTTCAATTGATTCTAAGACAAGCTGAATCACTTCCTTCATGTTTATCATTAGCTCCTCTAGGGTTTCACCCTCACTTATTGCTGCAGGAAGCTCAAGACATCTCCCAGAATATCCTCCAGTCGGATCTTTTGTAGTTCGAATGGTGAATTTTCGTTCTTCTACCATGACATAATTTATCTTGTTTGCTATATAAAATTAGGGCATGTGTTTACGTCTCTATTATCCTGAAATTAGTTCATCCCTTAACCAAGAGACTGGGACCACGATGGGTATGGAACAGAGGCAAGCGTTACCAAGTAATGAATAATAAAATCATACAACACCGTACATTGTAAGACAATTGAGCCTCACAGTAGCCAAGATACGAAAACTCTGCACAAGTGCATTCTTTGAACGCGGCCAGGAATATCTCAAGGAGGGTAGAGTGTACGGTATAAAAATCTCTTCTGGCAGGGCTACCTCTACGGTGGAGGGGAGTAGAAGATACCGAGTCGCAGTAGATCTAAACCAGAATATGCAAGCAAGCTGCACATGTCCATATGATCTTGAAGGTTACTGCAAGCATATAGTGGCTACCTTACTTGCCCTCTCAAATGATTACAAGAGGATAAAAAAAGATGGAGAGGACGAGGAAGGGAGGATAAATACAATACTTGAGGAGGCTACAGGGCAGCAGCTAAAGGATTTTCTTAAAAAAGAGATTGAAGACGAAGAATTCAAGAGACGTTTTCTCATACACATGACTGGCGAGGCAAAAAAGGGAGGCTCGAGTCTACTTGATTACAAGAGGGAGATAACACAGCTTTTCAGAGATGTGCAGTACAGACACGGTATGATTGAATATGGTACTGAGATTGACTTTGATTTATTCGATGATCTGGCAAGGCGTTATGTGGATAAAAGGAATTTCTCAGAGGCGGCAAAGATCTATCAGGCACTCTCTGAGGCAATATCTGAAAATATGGACAGTGTTGATGACTCGGATGGTTATTACGGAGAACAGTTCAGCCTGGCACTAGAAAAATTTGCGGCTGCCATCAAAGATTGGAGGCTAGGCAACTCAGAGAAGGCTTGGTACATTGCGTACTTTTTCAAGAGGTATGTTGCAGGTGAGCCAGATTATTTTCAAGAATATTACCAGGCTGCACTTGAAAGCATATGCACTACTAGAGAAGACCTGCAGTACTGGATGAAGACTCTATTACCATATCTTCCAAAAGTAATCCCCAATTCAAGTAACTGGAGCAAACACTATGAGGCAAAACAATTACTTCTGATGCACATGTATCTCCTGGATAAGATAAATGACAATACAAGCAAGGCAGAGTTTTATGGCTTGCTTGAGGAACATTTTAGAGATGATGCGGAGTTCTGCCTTCTCTATGTAAAGCGACTTGAAAAGGACCGTAAGATGGAAGAATCTGTAATGATAGCCGAGAAAGGGTTGAAACTCTTCCCGTCACATCTGACTGTGGAACTGCGTCACTTCCTTGACAGGTTCTACAAGAAAAACGATCCAGAAAAGTACAGGGAGAACCTGAGGAACATCTTCTTGGAGGAAAGGGACTGGAGATATTACGATAAACTAAAAAGAATCTCGGCATCAGACTGGACCCGTACATTAAGGGATATGATCGAGCATTTTTCTTCTGCAAAGAGATGGCATGAAGAAGAAAGCATGGTAATTGGGATATATCTCAGAGAGAAGATGTACGACAAAGCACTTGGTGCAGTTCTTTCAAGTAAGAGCCTTCATGTACTTGACCATTATTTCAGCGTACTCTCTTCAAGATATCCTGCAGAATACTTTGTGGCGTATAGGGATCTTGTCGTTCCATTTGCAGAAAGCAGAACGGGTAGATATCATTACAAGGAAGTTGCAAGTAATCTCAGAAAGATGAGAACCATAAAGGGATTTGAATCAGAGTTTGATGAACTTGTGAGATTCCTAAAAGAGAAACATGCAAGCAAGCCTGCGTTTCAGGAAGAGATAGGTAAGATCAGTAGCGGCACCAGATAACAAAATAACGTTGATAGTATACAACGTGAAACATTGTTGCAATATGCAATACGGATAATGTTCTTTACATATGTATGCCAAGGCTCAAATATCTAGGCTTATCATTTTACAAATCTTCAGCTCTAAAGGAAATTCGAAACAAACTTGAACATGAAAGATATAATCTTCAAGTGAAACCAGAAGAATTACGAGATCTTGTAAACGAAATAGAAAAATTTGAAAAAGAGATCTATGGAAATTCAACATAAAAAAAATTAAGGAAAGGAGTTTCGTAGCTATTCAGATTATCTTACTGTACATTTTCTGCCAAATTTTACTCACAAAATGTCCCGGACTCGTACTGACTGTCAGCAAGAGAACCCCCGGACCAGAACCCTGAAACATGTCAAAAGATATGAAAAAGAATGCTGAATTAAGATGATGATGGATCTAAACCCGTTCGGGACTACTACCTGCAACGACGTTCGTCTGGGGTCTAGGATTTATCTTTTTTACTAAATTTTGTTCATTATGGGATTTCAAAATGTTTATTCGTACTCCCGACGCCTGAATTTTTACTATTTAAATCCTGCACCTAGTTTTTTAAAATTTAAAAAAGTTTGAAAAGATTTGAACTGAAAACAAAAAGTCATTAGTGGGTTTTGGCAGGTACATCTTTTTGCCTGTATTTTGCCCATGCATTATTCATAGTAAAGACCATTCTCTTTCCTAGAATGTGCTCTAACCACAATGGGATTAGGAACTTTCTGTTCGGTGAAAAATATCTGTAATATTTTTCATTATCTATTTCCTTGTCATCAAGAACGTTTCGGGCGGCAAAATCCCCACAAAAGGTACCCCATGGAAGACCAACACAACCAAGAACAAAGTGAGTCCAGGGGTGCTCTGGGTCTACAAGCACGGTGGGAATAAGATCTCTAGTCATGTCTATACGTCCCTGCCAATATTGAATAAACCTAAGAGGCCGGATTGATGGAATTTTCTCTTTTAGTCCATTTATGACATGATCTATGACACGAGGTGCAGTAGTATCATTTTTTGCATAGGTTGTTAGCATGTCTCCGCCACCAACTAGTAGCCGCTTTGTACCGGTAAGCCGAAAATAAGTGTAGACAAGGTCGGAGTCCCAGCATTGGAGAGGCCCTTGCGGGAAAAGTTTTGCAATATCATCATCTCCCAAGGGCTCGCTAATGGAAAGAAAAGTCTGAGCATGGTATACACTTTCATGATATTTTGTAATCTCAGGTTTTGGCTTGTCTATACAAAAGATGATCTTGTCTGCAGTTACAGAGCCAAGATGTGTGCGAACGGTATGGCCGTCCCATGAAAGTACTTCAGATGATTCAAAGATCTCTACGCCGTTGTCCAAAAGAACCTGCTTGATTCCCTGCGCATATAAAAGAGGATTGACTCCGTACGTTCCAGTGTATCGAATTGCTCCAGAATATGCATTTGATCCAATCACCGAGGGCACCTCTGATTCCTGATACACTTTACTGGAATAACCAAGCTTCTTACGTGACTCTGCCTCCTCTTGTACATCATTCCATCCACTTGCACCTTTTCCTAGAAATAGACAATCCTGAACTTGTAGGTCGCATTCTATCTGGTGTTTTTTGACATTATCTACCATTATCTCAACTCCTTTTGCAGCAACTTCCCACAAATCCTTGGCACCCTTTGTACCGTACTTTCGTAACAATTGTGATAGCTCAAGCTCGCTGTCCGGAGTTAGAAAACCTGCACTCTTGCCAGTAGAGCTTCCACCACAAATATTTTTGTCAATCAATACAATTTTCTTTCCTGATCCAACAAGACGAAGCGCAGCTGCAAGACCTGCAGCTCCGGCACCTACTATCAGCACATCTGTTTTTATTTGACCTCTTACTGGCTCTCTGAGGGGTTCCTTGATCCCCAATAGTGTGGTAAACCACCAATCTTGCAAGATCATAAATCTCAGCTTATCTTGTAGTATAAAATGATTGACACTATTTCTGATTGTACTAATTTCTAATTTTACGATAAGAAATCAAGAAACCGTGGATTTTTTATGCTAGTTTTATAACGAGCCTTACAGAACTAACTAAAAAATAAAAAAGAAAATACTACATCATCTTATGTGAGCATACACTGTATATGCACTAAAGAAGGAACAGTTGACAACAAAGCCTGCTTGCATTGTATTTGCCAGATCACTTTTACTGGTTATGTTATGATGACTGTTTTCACGTATCACTACAATCACTGGGTCTTTCCATGTTACTACATGTATTCTCCACATTGGTGAATAGTACTGGTAGCCTTCTTTGTACTTCCTATTCTTATTGAACTCCTAGAGGCTCACTGCCAACCATGCCTTCAAGAATCGGCACAAGTCAGACGATGAACCTGTTGCTATTGTATTCTGTGTCTATATGGCAAAACCGAGTCTATTTTATAGATTAATATTCTAAAATAGAAAAACAAACTCATGTTTCCAGAACATTGCTCTGTTAGAAAAAAAGGACGAGATTGTCAAATGCCGCCAGAATTTGTGATCTCTGTAAAATCCAGTGATGGGGAATATATGATTGGAGTAACATGCGATATACACAAAATTGCATTTACAGAAAAATTAGAGTCGTTGCAAAGGGAAGGCAAAGTCCCACAAGGAACAATTAGTTTTACTGGTTTAAAACCTGTGGGTACAAGTTGTATCAAAGTGAATCCTAATGACTTGATTGAGCTCTGATCTGTAAACTATCTGATGACTGTGTCATGTTTTGACTTGGTAGATTGGTTTTCTACCTGAAAGTCCAAGTATTAAGTTCTTGATTGTGATTTCGGCCATTTTCTTTCTTGTTTCCATGGTTGCACTTCCACTATGCGGCATTAGTATGACATTATCCATCTTTGTAATGGGGTTTTTAGAATCAATTGGTTCCTTTTGAAATACGTCGAGACCAACTCCTGCAATCATTCTTCTTTTTAATGCAATGACAAGATCTTTTTCATTTATTATTTTACCACGTGATGTATTGATCAAAAATGCAGTCTTTTTCATTTTATTAAATAATTTTAAATTCACAATTTCATGTGTATGCGTAGTATGTGGTGTATGTATGCTGATGACGTCACTAGTTCTAAACATATTATCTAATGATACATATCTCACTCCCAGTTCTCTTTCTTCTTTTTTTGACAATCTAGTTCTGCTGTGATATATTATGTTCATCTCAAACCCAGACGCTCTTTTTGCTACTGCCTTACCTATTCTTCCCATTCCAAATATGCCCAAAGTTTTCTTGTACAAGTCAATTCCAAGAAATTCGTATGGACCAAATATTGTTCTCCATTTATTGTCACGAATCAGTTTGTCTCCTTCTGTTATTCTTCTAAAAAGCGATAACATCAAGGCCATAGTAAGATCTGCTGTGGCTCTGGTCAATACCTCTGGAGTGTATCCTATAGCTATGCCTCTTTTTGAAGCAGTCTTTACATCGATGTGGTCATAGCCCACACTATATGTAGAAATTGCTTTGAGCTTAGTTCCTGAATTGATCACATCCAAGTCTATCGAGTCATAAGGATAACAAATCAGACCATCTTTGTCCCTGATTTTTGATATTAGCAGTTTTTTTGGCATTGGGATACTTCCTGTGTGAATTTCTACATCGTATTTTCTTTTGAGCTCCTTTATGGCAAAATCATGAAATCTTCGTGTAAGTAGAATCTTCAACTATTTTGTTATGGTGCATGGCAATTTTAAGCGTATTATGGTAAAAAATTAGATGGTAACAAGTAAGATTCAACACAAAATGACCTCATTTTGTCACAACTCATTTATAATTAATCCTGGTAATCAATATTCTATTGAAGCACAAAGAAGAGTTTGCTATTTGTGTGCAATGTAGAAATCCTATAGAAAAATGTGTATGTGTATGTCCGTTTTGCGGCGAACGTGACAAATGTGAGTGTGCTCTGTTTGACGCAGCTACCGGCGGATAAATTTTCATACTGGGGTTTATAGCATTATTAATATTTGATGAGCGTTTAAGATCCAACATGTCTTCTATTGATCTAACTTGGGTTATTGGCGGTCCTCAAGGTGGTGGTGTCGAAACTGCAGCAAATATCTTTGCTGGTGCATGTGCTGGTTGTGGTCTCAAAGTATTTGGGAAAAGAGAATATTATTCCAATATAAAAGGCGAGCACAGCTATTTTGGAGTCCGAGTTTCTGACAAAATAATCCGATCAAATGTGAGTGGAATTACAATGCTTGTAGGCTTTGATGCTGAGACAATATTCAGGCATGCAGATGAAGTATTTGATGATGGTGCTATAGTGTACGAATCTGACTTGACTGCAATGCAAATTGATGAGGTCCCTACTCTTGATGCACAATTTAAGGCACGTCTCAAAAAACACCTTGCATCTAAAAACAAACCATTTACCATTCAGGGATTGCTTGACGAGTCCAAGGAAAGGGGAATCACTCTGTATCCTGTATCGTTCAAAGAAATCTTGGCTAATCTGTCCAACGAAACCAAGAACCCGAAGATACGTGGCATGTTTCGCATGCAGAATGTTCTTGCTGTCTCTGTATCGATTGGACTGTTGGGACTACCGCCCGAAACATTATTGAAATCAGTAGGATCGGTATTCTCAAGAAAAGTAGAAATTGCAGAGATGAATAAAATTGCAGCAAACTATGCTTATAATCTTGCTACTGTAAAATACTCCAAATTCAGGTATCAGTTACCACAAATCCCAAAAGAGGATCATACTATATTGGTTCAAGGCTTTCAATCCACAAGTCTTGGAAAAATAGCATGTGGTTGTAGATTCCAATCATATTATCCAATCACACCTGCATCAGATGAAAGCGTATTTTTGGAATCAAATGAAATTTTTGAGGTAGAAAACAATCGACCTGGATCTACATTAGTTGTACAAACCGAAGATGAGATATCTGCGATTGGTATGGTTATTGGTTCAGCCTTGACTGGTACTAGATCCTCTACAAGTACCTCAGGACCCGGCTTTTCTCTCATGGCAGAAGCTCTTGGCTGGGCTGGGATGAATGAAGTTCCAATCGTTGTAACTTTATACCAACGAAGTGGGCCTTCAACTGGTCTTCCTACACGACATGGACAAGATGATCTACAATTTGCAATACATGCTGGACATGGTGACTTTCCACGAATTGTCTATGCGTCAGGAGATACTGAAGAGGGATTTTACGATACTGCAAAATGTTTCAACTTTGCCGATGTTTATCAAATTCCAGTAATTCACATGATGGACAAATTCATTGCAAGCACGGTTTCGACTGTGAAGAGATTTGATCCTACTAAAATAACAATAGAACGTGGAAAACTATTGGAAAAAATTGGCGAATCTGGGTATCAACGATTTACACCGTCTCCGGATGGAATATCTCCAAGATCAAGACTAGGGCTTGAAAATGGAATATTCTGGAATACTGGAGACGAGAGTGATGAAGCCGGGCATATATCCGAAGATCCTGAAAATCGTATCTACAAGATGGATAAGCGTGCCCATAAACTCGAGGTTGCATTAGAAAAAATACCTAAAGAAGACCAAGCTACAAATTATGGGGTATCGGATTTTTGCATTCTCAGCTGGGGGTCCACAAAGGGTCCAATCTTGGATGCTATTGACATGCTTAAAAAAGAAGGATTCAAGGTTGGATTTATTCAAATTAAAATGTTACATCCATTTCCGGCTCAGTATGTCCAATCCTTGCTTTCTGGAGTCAAGACAATAATTGATATTGAGGCAAACCAATCCGGGCAAATGGGTTCATTGCTTAATGAATACTTGGACAGAAAAGTTGACTATTATATATTGAAATACACCGGAAGACCGATTACTTGTAATGAAGTTTTTGATTCTATCAAAAAGATTATTGACAACAAGGCAGAGAAAAAACAGGTGTTAACATATGGTGTCTAATGTAGCAGATTACAAAACTGAAGTCCATAATGACTGGTGTCCCGGTTGTGGGGATTTTGGGATAGTAAGTGCAATTCAAATGGCTCTTGCAGAAATGGAAATCCCGCGACACAAAGCTGCAGTATTTTCTGGGGTAGGATGCTCCGGCAAGACATCTCATTACCTTAACACTTATGGTGTCCATACCCTGCATGGTAGGGTATTACCATTTTCACAAGGAGCAAAGCTTGCAAATCCTGAGATGACGGTAGTTGCGGTAGGTGGAGATGGGGATGGGTTGGGAATTGGTGCAGGACATTTTGTTGCAGCTGGTAGAAGGAATGTGGATATGACGTACATTATATTCAACAACGGAGTTTATGGTCTGACCAAGGGGCAGGCATCACCTACACTCAAACTAGGATTGAAGACAAAATCACTCCCAGAGCCAAATGTCAACCAGTCAGTAAATCCAATTGCATTAGCAATTGTAAGTGGATATACATTTGTTGCAAGGGGATATGCATATGATGTAAGACAACTCAAGGATCTGATAGTTGCAGCAGTAAAACATAGGGGCCTCTCATTTCTTGATGTGTTGCAACCATGTCCAACTTACAATGATATCAATACTAGGGATTGGTTTTCAGGGATGGATAACATTGATGAGATGACCAACAAGCCTAGACCGAGAATCTATAAACTTGAAGATATTGGATATGACGCACTTGTTCATATTGATTCACCTGACGAAGAAAATGAAAAACTAACTCAGGCTTTGATAAAATCAAATGAATGGGATTCGAAAATTCCTACTGGCGTATTCTACAAAAACGAAATAATTGCACCATATGATGAGCGAATGTCCGAAAGGATTCCAAACTATCTTGAAAATCCTCCTGCATACCAAGAGATTTCATATGCAGGCAAGTCACTGACCGATATATCTAAAATGCTAGATGTGCTCGAAATCTAGTTTTTGCTAGTCGTCCAAACCTAATTTGTTAGATTTTTTGTTTCTAATAATGATATAAGTTATTAGCATGTTCTAAAAAGAATAGTTCTAGTTTGAATCTGGAAGAAGTAAACAAGATATTTCGAAAATCTATCATCGACGGATACTTCGAACCAAACCTCGTAAAACTAGATTTTAAAAAATCAAATGTAAAACATCCTACAATTCGAGATGATGGACTGATGCAGACAAACCTTTTGCATCTTTTTTTTGACATCGATACAGGTTCTGATTATCCTGATGGCGATGAATGGTTTATGGCAGAATTTCTTTTTCCTTATAATATAAAGATCCCTGATAGCCTGAAGGGCCCTGATTACTTTAGCACACTATCTGTTGGAGAGGGAAAGAACTTTTGGCGACATAGGGAGCTCATCCGATACAAGTATGGCAAATCCAAAAAATTGGACGAATCCATAGATTTTATTGAAAAAAAATATCGTGAATTGCACTCTATGCTAGAACCTCTAGAAAAAGAAATCAAGTAATTTTCCATTCGTTTTCTGCAAAGTGGTATGTTTGATCTTCTGAATTAGCATTAATGTTCCATCTTCCAGTTATGTCATCAAATTGGTATGAAACCTGGGTGATCACTTTTGGAATTTTTTTTGGATCAAGATGATACGGCAATAGCTCTAACACAAAATCTATCTTGTCTACCGCAGTATCAAATGAATGTCTGTCATCAAGATCTATCACAAATACAATGTTTGGATTTGCACTGAATCTAATGTAGACACGTAAACTTTTTCCTCCCCCTCTTCGCCTCTTCATCTCTTTTATGATGCCCTTCATCTTGTCCCATCGTGCGGCTCCAAACTGTTTGAAAAAAACCTCATTGAACGCTAGTGGGTATGTAACATCAATCATAGTTGTAAAATCTTCCTCTTGTTCTGCATTGGGATCTTCTTGTACGTTGAATAAATTATGTAATAGGCTATAGAAAACCTCCAACTCCCATGGGGAAATACCATAAAATTTTAAGGCAAGTGGAAGTTTTGGTGTACTCATTTACAGATAATGATGAAAATTTCTAATTAAAGGTTCACTACTGGAAAATTCTCTGGTGAAGTAGTTTCTCGGACCTGTGTGAATTATCAAGATGAATTGAAATACTTTAACGCATCTTGGATGGTGCTTATCTCGATTACTTTCATTCCATATTTACTTTCCATTGCAGGAGAAAGTGATTTTTCTTCTGTAGTGCACGTTTGATAGGTGACTGGACCTTCATTTGTCTGCTTGCATGTTTGAACTGGCATTACGCCTTGTCCTTGTGGGACCAAAAAGATCTTTGCACCAAATTGTCCTGCCGCATTTGCTTTTTCTGGTGCTGCACCAATTGGTCCTATTGTTCCATCTGCCTGGATGGTCCCTGTCATCAATACTTGGCTGTTTATGGATTTGCCAAGTATGTCTGAGATGAGAAGAACTGTCATAGCGCCTCCTGCACTGCCTCCATCAACTGCCTGTAGGTTTTGATTATTTCCAGTACTAATTGAAAAAATAACATCTTTCTTGGATAGATCAATTCCAGTAATGTTGTGAGCTACTGTTACTGCTGTCTTTGCCGAGGTCTGAAAATCTACTCCTGTTGGAATGGCGGTATTTACCAAAACAAGTCCTGAGCCATCCCGAACATCTACTGTAATTTTGAGTACAGCTCCTTGGTATGTCGTAGTCTCAAAAAAGCCGTCACTTTGAATCACTGGGCTAACGGCAACGGCAGATATTGTTGCATTGTTATCTTCTGTGTTTGATGAATGATCACCAAGACTTCTTACTTGCTGAACTAGTAAATTGTATTTTGTTTCAAGCGAATTGTATCTGGTTTGTAAATCGTCTAGTTTTACAGCAAGTTGATTGCTTGAAACCCCTGACGTATTGCCAACAACTAAGTTTGATTGGGCGTACCGGCTAGAACCTGAAACCTGAAGAATGTTGTTATCGATCAAGTATTGTATGGTCTGCAAGAAATCTGAATCGGTAGTTTGACCTTGTGACCACCACTTTGCAGTATTTTTTACCCAGCTTGGAATCGCGGGTTCTTGAGCCGAGGCTTGGAGAGAATACCAAATGGTGGGTGTTCCAATCAAAACCATGCATAATATCATGATTACACTTAGTTTTGTAGAACGCATGGTTTTCGTTTCACAGCAATGATGGAAAAATAGAAATTTAAATTTTATGCAACAAAATTACGTAAAAAATATATCTGGTTTTTAAAATTTGAAAACAAAGCGATTGTTACTTTTGGAAACAATCTGTAGATGGCATAGTAATGAACTTGAAGTTATCATGGAACGTAATATTGTAAAAAAGATCAAATAATTTTGTATTTTAACCTGCTTGCTTGAATGTTTTAAACTGTCATTAGGTACTTGAACAGATACAATCCACCTATTGTCGAAATTACATATACCATGGGTTTCCATGCTAATACTGGAAAACTTGGGGTTGCAAGTTTAACTTTATAGTTATCAAGAACTGTGCTGACATATTTTCTTATTCGTTCATTCCAAATTTTGTATTCGATCTGGTGTTTTTTTAATAGTGACTCTATCTCATAAAATACGGGAGTTCTCTGACAAAAAAGATGCTGTAGATAGTCACGTGACACCTCTACTTCTGCTTGGATTGCAACAAGGCCTTTTTTCATTTCTAAAAGTCTAACGTGCATCTCCCATGGTTTTTTCAACTTCAATGAAAGGCCGCTACCAATCTGCGTTTCTTGCTTGTGTTCAAACTTTACGTGAGTAAAACCCTCGTTGGAAAAGATCTTTAGCATTTCCTCTACGCTCTTCTTTACAACTATGGTGAGTTGCTCAACTCCTTTTGTATCTACCTTGACTTTGTCCCTCTTGCCGTCAAGAAAAGACATAGTCTTGGGATACCTAGTAAGAAACTCTACCATAGCTTGGCGTCCATTTTAGCTCTATTAAAACTATAGTTGTTTTAAATTCTTGTTCCTAGTCCACGAACATAGACACATTGTTCATACGAGATTGCCATCTCATTTTCTCTTATCTTTCTGTCAGTAATCCTTGCATCTGAATCTCTAATCAGTACACATGGGGTTGCGTCTGAGCCTTCACCCATCTTTAGATTGGCAATTGATGCAAGATCGTCTGCAACCGCTTGAAAAGTGACCTTGAGAGCATTTCCATACAAGTCCTTTTCTCCCCGGAGATCAGATGTAGGCTCTATGCCTGAGCATGCTATTGCAACTCCAACAGTTCCAACCCTGCCAGGCATTAGTCTACTATCTGCAATTATTATGCCCACATGAACATTATACTCTAGCAGAAATTTTCTTTTAAGATGTTCTGCTCCAAGATATGGCTCATTTGGATATAAAACAAGGGTTCCGCTTTTTGTATTAGACTTGTCTATTCCTGCATTTGGTGCCATAATGTTATCTGATGATGTTATGACAAATCCTGGAATTCCGCCAAATATTGTATCTGATTCCCTCAGGATTATTTCTGCAATGCTAGGTCTCATGCGAAACCTCTTGGCAATTTTTTTTGCGCTAGATGAAGGTATCACCTTATTATATTCTAAAACTCTTCCCTGTGAGTTTGCAATATACTTGCTTGAAATTACCACAACATCACCGTTTTGAGGAACGATGCCCGCATCTGCCAGATCTGCTACAATGCTTTCAAACAAATGGAATAGTTCTTTTTTCAATGTGGATTTTACAGGCAAAACTGTAAGCGACATGTCTGCTTTTAGATGGTAATTACTATTTAGCGTTCTGCAAACATTTTAATTTCTTCAAAGTTGGTTTTTACTGTTGAACATTACTGAAAAGATTCTAGCTCGTGCTTCAGGTAAGACACAAGTTTCGCCAGGGGATGTAGTCTTTGTCAATGTAGATAAGGTAATGGTTCATGATGTATCAGGACCAGGAGTATTAGCGGTATTTGAAAAATTGAGAAAGAAAGGGATGGTGATTGACAAAGTATGGGATCCAGATAGAGTGTGGGTTGCAGAAGACCACTTTGTACCTGCAGCTGACAAGATATCTGCACAAAATGTTGTACTATTAACAAATTTCACAAAGCAATTTGGAATTAAGAGGCATTTCAAATATGGCATGGGCCAGTATGGAATCTGTCATACTTTGTCTCATGAGGAAGCAATGGTGCTCCCAGGAGAAGTATATGTCGGAGGGGATTCTCACACAAATACTACAGGAGCTCTTGGCGCATTTGCAGTAGGCCTTGGACATACAGATGTAGCATATGTCTTATTGAATGGAAAAATATGGTTCAAGGTGCCTGAGACATTATTCTTTAAGATTAATGGAAAACTTCCAGATCATGTGATGGCAAAAGATTTGATATTGAAAATAATTGGCGATATTGGAACTGATGGGGCAGCATACAAGACTATGCAATTTGGTGGAACCGGCATATCAGAAATGTCTGTTGAAAGTAGATTGACTTTAACAAACATGACGACAGAAGCAGGTGCCAAAAGTGGTATAGTGGAGCCAGATCTAAAATTAAGAGAATATCTTGCAGCAAGAGGGGTTACAAAATATGACGAAGTTCATAGTGATGCAGATGCACAGTATGAAAAAATTTACGAGTATGAATGTTCTGAAATGGAACCTATTGTTGCAAAACCGTTCTCACCTGAAAATACTGTTGTTGCAAGAGATCTATCTTCTGTTGAACTTGACAAGGCATACATTGGTTCATGCACTGGCGCAAAGCTAGAAGATTTACAAGCTGTTGCAAGAATTCTCAAAGGAAGAACGGTAAAGATAAGAACCGAAATATTACCTGCAGCGATGTCGATATTTAGAAAAGCAATGGATACTGGACTGTTGAAAATTTTCATGGATGCTGGAGTGGTTGTAGGACCTCCTACGTGTGGTGCCTGCTGTGGTGCTCACATGGGCGTTCTAGCAAAAGATGAAATTTGCATCAGTACGACAAATAGAAATTTTCCAGGAAGAATGGGACATGTGGAATCACAGACATACCTTGCATCACCTCTTGTTGCAGCAGCGTCTGCCGTTACAGGAAAAATAACTGATCCGAGGGATCTAAAATGAAGGGCTCTGTAATAAAATACGAACGTGACAATATAGATACCGATGTAATCCTGCCAGGCCCTTATCTGAAGATTCATGATTATACAGAGTTGGCAACACATGCCATGGAGGGATTGGATGTGGACTTTCACAAGCGAGTCAAGCCTGGTGATTTCATCGTTGCAGGAAGAAACTTTGGATGCGGCTCTTCTAGAGAACACGCTCCCATTGCACTATCTTATTCTGGAATAAAGGCAGTTCTAGCCCTGTCTTTTGCAAGGATATTTTATAGAAATGCTGTAGATGGAGCCTTTTTACTTCCAATTGAGATAGACGAGAGCGCGTACAAGGACATCTCTGATACTGATTCGCTTGAAGTTGATATATCTACAAACGAGATTAAAAATCTGACAAAAAACAAGACATACAAAATGAAGCCTTTTCCAGAACTAATCGGCAAAATAATAGAAGCCGGCGGATTATTCAATTACAAACCCTAGTTTGGATCTTATACTGTTATATCTCCGATCTTGATTATGATGATCTAAATGTCAAAGACGTTATTTGAGAAAATTTGGGACGCTCATATTGTTATGGAAGAAAACGGAAGATCATTACTTTATGTTGATAGGCATCTTGTTCACGAGGTTACATCTCCGCAAGCCTTTGATGGTTTACGCCTCAATGGGAGAACCGTCAGGCGCACTGATCTTACTTTTGCCACCATGGATCACAATGTACCTACTAGTGATAGATCATTGCCTATTATAGATCAGACATCGTCAACTCAAATTAAAGCACTAGAAAGAAACTGCAAGGAATTTGGAATCACTCTCTTTGACATTCACAGTCCCAATCAAGGCATAGTGCATGTCATAGGCCCAGAATTGGGGATCACGCTTCCTGGAACAACTATTGTATGTGGCGATAGTCATACGTCTACACATGGTGCCTTTGGAGCACTTGCATTTGGAATAGGTACAAGTGATGTTGAACATGTATTGGCAACTCAATGTATAATGATGGAAAAACCAAAAACTTTTGAAATTAACATCAATGGAAAGAGAAAGAATCCTCATGCTGTAACTGCAAAGGATATCATCCTCTCAATTATTCGAAAAATTGGAACTGCTGGGGGAACAGGAACTGTAATTGAATATCGGGGTGAAACAATATCTGAGTTGACAATGGAACAGAGAATGACCATTTGTAACATGTCAATTGAGGCAGGAGCACGTGCTGGATTGATTGCCCCTGATGAAAAGACATACCAATATCTCAGCGGAAGAAAATATGCCCCGAAAAATTATGATGAATGTGTCAGTCTCTGGCGTGAAACCTTGAAGACCGATAGCGGAGCAAGATTTGACAAATCCTTTACACTCAGTGCAGAAAACATTGCTCCTCAAGTGAGTTGGGGTACAAACCCCGCAATGACAACTGATGTTACTGGTATTGTCCCATTCCCGGCCGAATATGGAAAAGGAAATTCTGAAGAGGAAAAGGGTGCAGAAAAAGCTCTACAATACATGAATCTAAAGGCTGGTATGGCAATTACTGATATTACAATTGACAGGGTGTTCATTGGTTCATGCACCAATTCGAGATTAGAAGACTTGATGGAAGCGGCAAAAGTTGTAAAAGGGAAAAAGGTTTCATCACGAGTACGGGCAATGGTGGTACCAGGGTCACAACTTGTAAAGAAAAACGCAGAAGAGATTGGTCTTGATAAAATATTCAAAGATGCTGGATTTGAATGGAGGGAATCTGGCTGCAGCATGTGTCTTGGTATGAATCCTGATATTCTGGCAGCAGGAGAAAGATGCGCAAGTACTTCAAATAGGAACTTTGAGGGAAGGCAAGGTACTGGGGGGAGGACACATCTTGTCAGTCCAGTGATGGCAGCAGCAGCTGCAATACATGGACATTTTGTGGATGTAAGGGAATTGGATTTGAACTAGAATGCAGCCATTCAAAAAGATGAAAAGCATCGCTACGCCACTTGACAAGGTAAATGTTGACACTGATCAGATGGTGCCAAAACAATTTCTAAAACTAATTCAAAGAACTGGATTTGGTCAATACTTGTTTTACGACTGGAGGTTTGAGAAAGGAGCTCCGAGAAAAGATTTTGTCCTAAATGATCCTGCATATAAAAACTCTAAGATCTTGCTTGCGAGAGATAACTTTGGTTGTGGTTCTAGCAGAGAGCATGCAGTGTGGGCCCTTGATGATTATGGCTTTAAGGTGATAATCTCTACATCGTTTGCCGATATTTTTTACAATAATTGTTTCAAAAATGGAATCCTTCCAATACAAGTCTCCGATGAGACTCTGCAAAAATTGTTCTTAACAAAATCAGAAATTGAAGTAGATTTGGAGGGTCAATCCATCACAGCAGACAATGTGCCGATCTTGTTTCACATCGAATCATATCGGAAAAAAATTCTGCTTGAAGGCTTGGATGATATTGCAATGACCATGTTACATGAGGATAAAATTGTGATCTATGAGAGATCTCACAAAATCTAGCCAAATTTCTTTATTATTGAATTAACCAACTCTTTGTTTCTCTCAACACGTGTAGGTGAATCTATGTCCAACCACTGAATTTTTCCTATGTCATACGCGGCAATTTTTCCTCTCTTGGATAATGGTTGCAAAATATCATAAGAAAGATTCAGATCTTTTTTTCGTTGTTTTTTGGTCTTTATTGTATTAATTATTCTAGAATCTATTATGTATATTCCCAGACACTCTGCCATCTGTAATTCGATTATAGGTTTTTCCTTGAATTCATGAATTATTCCGTTCTTGACTATTGCAAATCCAGTCTCTTCTTTTCTATATCTTCTCACAGCTATTGTAGCATGTGTCTTAGAATCCTTGTGAAATTGATACATCTTGTTTATGTCGACTGGACACATGTTGTCCACAAACCATAAGAGAAATTCTTTGCTTTCACCAAGAGATGATCTTAAGTGAACAAGATCTCCTCCTGTTCCACTCTGTGAATCTTGTATGAATTTTATGGTTTTTTTAAATGAAATATGGTTTTCAAAGTATTTCTCTATCTGTTTTCCAATGCCTGAAAAATTACCTAGTATGATTATTTCATCGACTATGTCAAACTTGGAGAGATACTTGGCAATGTGGTAGACAAGCGGTCTTCCATTGACTGGAATCATTGCTTTTGGAATATAGTCTGTAAATGGCCGTCCGCGTGTTCCGCGACCTCCTGCCAAAATTACAGCTTTCAAATCTATCTATATGATTTCTGTTTTCTTCTTCTAGCACCAGGACCGCCAAATTTCTTTGGTTCCTTTCTTCTATCATCTCCACTTAACAGGTGCTTGTCAAATTCACTCAATCGTTTTCTAAGGTCTTCTCTTACTGTTCTTGTGAGTGGATGATCTTTTGGCTCTTTTCTGGATTTTGTCCAACCTGTCATGGCTCTTGAAATTGCAATTGCACTTGCATAAGATTGTCCGACAAAACCTCCACCTTTGACCTTTACTGAAAGATCAATCTTGTTTCTGAGATCTCCTGCAACCTCCAAGGGACCGAGCATGATTTCTCGTGCTACTTCTTGTTGAACCATTTCTACTGGAATGTTATTAATTCTCACACGACCTACTCCCTTTGTGATATATGCATGTGCACGTGCGGTCTTTCTAGATGCGTAATAGCTTTCTAATTTTACCATTATTCGTGCCACCCAACCATTTTACCTAATTCTCCCAGAGTTGTATAATATGGAGAAGGTCTTCTAATTTTAGCATCATCAAACTGTGTTGTTTTCTTTGATCTTAATTCATTTGGTACACCAAGATAAGCTCTTAATCTTTTCAGAGCTGTTTTGCCAGATGGCTTGTTCTTTGGTAGCATTCCTCGTACCATTCTACTTATTATGGTGTCTGGTCTTCGGGGGTGGAATGGACCAAATTTAGGATTATTGATACTGGCAATTTCCAAGAATTTTCTATATTCTTCAATAATTGTTTTTCTATCTCCAGAAATCATGATATTTTCGGAATTGACAATTGACACCCTGTTTCCTTTTATGAGTAGTTTTGCAACATGGGAACAAAGTCTACCTGCGATCATGTTTGTTCCATCAACTATGATTGTTTGTGGTGCCACTGTATTCTTTTCAGCTGACTTTACTTCGGTAACTTGTTTAGCCAATTATTTTTACTCCTTTTCCAGTTGGATGATTCTTGATAATCTGAGATATGTCTGATATTTTTCCGCCTGATTGGGTTATTTTTTTTGCGCCAGTAGTTGATATTGAAAATGAACATAATGTTATTTTATGTGAGAGATTTCCAGTCCCTAAAACTTTGCCTGGAACTATAATGATGTCATTGTCTGATACAAATTTGTCTAGTTGACCCAAGTTTATCGTTCTTTTTGCTCTGGTTGGTTTTAACGCCAGATCTGCTAATCTTTCCCATATGGGGGCATTGTTTTTCTTCGAAGCTGCATGCAAAGTCTTTACCATTTGAATGACAATCTGATTAGTCATGTGTAATAATGCCCACTTTTACCCAAATATATAATATATGACACTCTCGTTATCACGAGATGTCATAATTACCACCGATATTTTAATGTGAATTGCCCTTTTTGGCAATACTGTGAAGGTGACACAATGCGTTTGGCAATATCATGACAGAAAAGGTGATCTAGAACCCATCTTTGATTATTTCAGATACTGTGCAAACGAGGCAATTCGAGTTGGCATAGAAAAGAACCTGTCATCAAAGTACAAACTGCACTACCAATTGTACCATGAATTGCGTCTAGATTCTCAGTTCCATTCCAAGCATGTCTATGGTGCACTAGAATGTGCTGCCTCGAAACTAAAACTGTATAAAAGGACACTTAAGAAAAAGCCAGATGCCAAGAAACACTATATTTCAAAGAATCATCTGATACTTGACAACCAGTTATATGATATCAAACATGATACCGTCAGAATCCAACAGAGCCTGCTAAGTATATCTTCATCAAGTTGACAAGATACGTTTGTGAGAAGATCATGGGTACAAAGCTTGGAAATGTTACCATGACTGATGACAAGCTGATAATCTCATACTCTAAAAATGTCACACAACAGAGACCATCTAATTTTATTGGTGTGGATAGAAACTTGGATAATGTAACTACATGTGATTCTCAAGGAAAATATGTTGTTCATGATCTATCAAAAGTCCAGAAGATAATTACTTCATATAGTACAGTAAAGAGCAGGTTCAGGCGCAACGATTCCAGAATAAGACAAAAGGTAACTGTCTACCTTTTTGAAGTTCGGGCATGATTCCCTAAACTTTTTGACCTAAAAAATTTAGCGGTTCTTAATATGCATATAAAGAAATGCGTTGAATTGGCATTTACTTCAAAACTCTAGACAGTTACGACAAAAGACAAAAGATATTTCAAAAATATGGTAGACTGCAGAAGAACCGAGTTCACAATATCTTTGTACCCTGAATCAAAGAAGATCATATCACAAAATTGTGGAATCATGATGGAAGATCTCAAGGGACTACGCAGACTACAGAAAGGGAATGGTCAAGGAAGAAGATACAGAAGAAAGATGAACTCTTGATCATTTTATGAACTACAACGACAGATCGAGTATAAGGCAAAATGGCTTGGTCTGCCGGTGCGATACATCAGACCAGGTGGGACAAGCTCAAAGTGTGCGGCATGTGGGTCAAGACTAGTACCCGAAGAGCACCGCGCAATGTTCTATCTCACCTGCAAGAGAAGTGTTGATAGAGACATCAATACTGCTCATAACATCTTGCTTCGAGGCACACGGGTCGTACCAAACGGGGCTGCAGGTGAAGCGGTGATGACAGAACTTGGTAATGGAGAACTGGTAATCTGTCTAGTAGATGCAGTCAAGTGATGAGATTTATCTGCAGAAAACTTGACAGACCTAATATGTACTTCAATCAAATGTGGCTACATTCTTTTGGAATTCGCCTAGTCTTTTCTCGAGTTCTTCAATGGATGCACGTAGGACTTCTTTTGGAGTCAAGCTACCGGTAGTCTCTATGGTCAAAATGTGTTCGTCTGGATTATTTGTAGATGTAAGGGCTGAAACTGTAGCGGAATTCCATTTGGCATGATCGCTACCTCTGCCTAGTCTTGCATAGGCCTCTACTTTTAATTTCTGACTTGGAGCCAGTGCAACAATTGGAATGTTGGGACTAACTGGCTTGACAACTTCATCCTCTGAGCTAATTTCTGCTGAGGTGATAGTACGAGTTGTATCTGAATTGCCAGAGTCCAGCATGAGCAATACCCTGCACCGACTACAGCCGAGCTCACTGTGGCAATCACATGCCGATGGTTCCACAAATCTTTCAAGATCTGTTCTCAGCGGCATCATTGCAAGTCTATGGGCTACTCCCTCATCAGGCAGAACTGAGGAATTTTCAATAATTATGACATCATCAACAGAAAATGTGGGAATCCCTGCTAAGCAAATTCGCCTAAGTGCATTGGCATATTGAAGAGGTATACCCTTTAACTTAACAACCATATTGTTACTACTTTCCTGCACAATCTCTAAAGAAGTCAAATCTTATGAAAAAAGACTGAAATTCCAAATAAAAATCTAGCGAGTTTTTCTTTATAGATAAATACTGAGTATGATTACCTCAATTATGGATACTAAAGTAACAATTGTCAGATTTTCAGTGGAAGGAGAAAAATTTGAGATATTGGTAAAACCAGATCCTGCCTTGGAATTCAAGTTAGGCAAGCGAAAGGACATTTCAGGTGTCATGATTTCAGATGAGATTTACTCTGATTCTAATAAAGGTACTAGAGCATCTACAGAGAAACTAATGAAGGCATTCAAAACCACAGATGCAACTGCAGTTGCAACCATAATGCTTCAGAAAGGAGATCTGAATCTTACTACAGATCAACGAAGAAAGATGGTCTCTGAAAAACGTAAGCAGATAGTGGATTTTATCTCCAAAACATATGTGGATCCAAGATCACACCTACCTCATCCGCCCCTTAGAATAGAACAAGCTATGGATGATGCAAGGGTATCAATTGACCCTTTCAAAAATACTGATGAGCAGATCAAAGAAATCATTGAACAGCTTCGTTCTATAATTCCATTAAAATCTGAAAATATGCTTCTTGAAATTTTGGTGCCAGCACAATTTGCCGCTCAATCTTATTCCGTCTTAAAGTCATTTGGAACTTTGAAAAAAGAAGAATGGCAAGCAAACGGTGCACTTAAAGTAATACTAGATATACCGGCGGCGGCAAGGGCAAATGTAATGGATAGGTTAGGCTCTGTAACAAAAGGTACTGCTTCTATTGAGGTTGCAAAATGATGGATGTAAAAAGAAGGTACGTTATTCCAGGTGATGTAATAGCAACTGGACCTTTACGACCTGAACAAAATGTGTATCAAGATGGCGATAGAATGATTTCAACATGCGTTGGAATATCTGAAATTTTTGAAAATTCTGTCAAAGTAATTCCTCTCACTGGAGGATACATGCCAAAGACAAATGACTTGGTCATTGGAAAAGTAATTGGAACCTCACCACTTTCTTGGGAATTTGACATAAACTCATGTTTTGTTGGATTTTTACCTGCTCAAGATGTTTTTGGCAGGGATTATTCTCCTACTAAGGATGAGCTAAAACAAAGACTCGATATTGGCGATTTGGTTGCAACTAGAATTGCTAATTTTGATAGATCACGAGATCCTCTTCTTACAGTACAGGACAGAGATCTTGGAAAGATTGAATCAGGTGAACTAGTGACGATATCACCCAGCAAAGTGCCTAGACTGATTGGTAAACGCGGTTCTATGATTCAAACAATAGAGATGGCTACTAAAGCAATTATAACAATAGGTCAAAATGGATGGATAGTAATATCCTGTGAGGATTCCGAGGGATTATTAAAGGCAGTAGAAGCAGTGAAAATGATTGATGCCCTTGCGCATACGCCGAACTTGACTGAAAGAGTCAAATCTATGCTTGGGGTACCAGATGGTGAAAATAATGACACAATTAATGACTGAAGATGGAATTAGATGTGATGGACGGAGATTAGACGAGCTTAGAAATATCTCTATTAAAGTTGGAGTACTAAAAAATGCAGATGGTTCTGCATATATTGAATTTGGAAAGAACAAGATTTTAGCAGGCGTCTTCGGTCCTAGAGATGTTCATCCAAAACATATGGCAAATCCAGATTCAGGAATTCTTCGCTGTAGATATCACATGTCTCCTTTCTCTGTAACCGAAAGAAAGAATCCTGCTCCATCAAGAAGAGAGATTGAGATTTCCAAAGTTATCAAGGAGGCATTGCAACCTGCAGTAATACTAAAAGACTATCCACGTACTGTAATCGATGTGTTCATCGAAGTTCTTCAAGCAGATGGTGGTTCAAGATGTGCCGCACTTGATGCAGCAGCTGTTGCTCTTGCAGACGCAGGTATACCAATGCGTGACTTGGTATCTGCTTGTGCAGCAGGCAAGGTCGCAGACAGGATAGTCTTAGATGTAAATAATGAGGAAGATCAGGAAGGGCAGGCAGACATGCCAGTGGCATTGATGCCAAATATGGGAAAAATTACACTTTTGCAGCTTGATGGTATGCTAAAACCAGAAGAATTCAAAACATGTATGCAAACTGCGCTGGTGGGTTGCAAACGTGTTTATGAAGTTCAGCGAAAAGCATTAATGGAAAAATACTTTCAAAACGGTGAGCAATAAAATTGGGTTCTCTAATACTAGATCAACTAAAACGAGATAAAATTCTTGATCTCCTTAAGACAGGAAAAAGAATTGATGGAAGGGCACTTGATGAACAAAGACCGCTAGTTATTGAAACAGGAGTTATTCCAAAGGCCAATGGTTCTGCCAGAGTAAAACTAGGAAATACTGAAATTATAACCGGTGTAAAAATACAACCTGATAAACCATTTCCAGATCTTGGAGACAAGGGAATTCTCATCTGCACTGCAGAGATTTTGCCATTGGCAGATCCAAACGCAGAACCTGGACCACCAAATGAGGAAGTCATCGAACTTGCAAGAGTTGTTGACAGGGGAATAAGAGAAACTGAAATGATTGATTTACATCAACTAGTTTTAATTGAAAATAAATCTGTTATTGGAATGTTCATTGACAGCAGCGTGATAGATTCTGGCGGAAATCTATTTGATGCCTGTTCTTATGCATCTGTAGCTGGTATCCTTTCTTGCTCTGTTCCAAAATATGAAATAAAAAATGAGGTACCTGTTCTTGTAGAGGGAGTGACATCCAAGCCTCCGATAAAGACACTACCTGTATCTGTTACCATGGCAAGAATTGGTGACTATATTGTTATTGATCCTACCAGAGATGAGGAATCTTGTATGGACGCAAGAATTACAATTACGACCAATTCTGATGGCAACATCTGTGCTGTGCAAAAGGGAGGAAGTGATGGATTTACAACTGAACAACTCTTACAGTGTTCTGAAATGGCACTTGTTGTAGGAAGGAAAATAAGGAAGCGATTTGAGCAGTTGATGTAGATATGGCAAAAGGTAAATCTGCCTCACTCAAAGGACTTGGTCAGAAATATGGTCTCAAACCAAGAAAAAAATACACCTCAGTACATAGACAACTAAAAGCACAGAGAAAATGCCCTGAATGTGGGTCTGAGCGATTTGGACGCGAAGCCGTGGGAATCTGGGTTTGTAAAAAATGCAATTTTAAAGTAGCAGGCTTGGCATACGATGTCAAACTATAGCGCCAAAATAGAAATCTCTGCTGGAAAAAGAACAAAATCAATTTTTCACTCTATTGAAACTGATAACAAATTTTACGATGAGAATCCCACAAAAACAAATTTCTCACTTGATAAAAAAATCATGATTATGATTGACGCGCAAGAAATTTCACACCTACGTGCCAATCTGAATTCTACATTGAGACTTGTACAAGCAAGTAATGACTCAATTGAATCGGTAAAGATATAAGCAAAACAGCTAGTCAGACAGTCATGTCTGTAGGAGAACAACAAATTCCTCCGTGGTTGCAAGAACAAGTAGGCAGACTACAGCAATTACAACAAAATCTCCAGTCCATCATGATGCAGAAACAGCATCTTGAATCGGAACATTTGGAAACTGAGCGAGCACTTGAAATTCTACAAAAGACAACTGATGATGATACTGTTTACAAAACAGCAGGATCAATTCTTGTCAAATCTACCAAGACTGTATTGGTTTCAGAATTGGAAGAAAAAAAGGAGCTTGCAAATACAAGGCTTATAGTGTTGTCTAAACAGGAATCTAGAATAAAAGAAAACCTCAAAGAAGCTGAAGCCAAAATACGAGAAATGTTGAGAGGGCCTACTACACAGTCAGGACAACAAAAGACAGATACTTCTAAATAAAATATTTCACAGAAACATGATGGTTTAATGAAAATTGAAGATCTTCGAATGGTAATTGACGAAAGGGAGAGAAAGAGTGGAATACCTGATCTCATAAAACACATTGGTGTGAAAGTGGAGATGATGAATTTGCCTGTTGGAGACTATATTGTTGCACCTGAAACCATAGTGGAAAGAAAAAGCGTTAATGACTTTATCTCGTCAGTTTTTGACGGGCGATTGTTTGATCAATGTAGTAGGCTAAAAGAACACTTTGAGCATCCTGCTATTGTAATTGAAGGAAATGTTGACGAAATAGACAAAATTACAGAAAATCCCCTTGTATTTTATGGCGCAATGTCTTCTGTAATATTAGATTTTAAAATACCTGTAATCCCAACTCCTAATGCATCACATACTGCTAAATTGTTGATATCCATGTGTGCAAGACAAGGTGCAGTAAAGGGACCATTTCTTAAAAAAATTAGAAAGTCTGGTGATCTAAAACAGCAACAACTATCGATTTTGTGCAGCTTGCCAGGTGTTGGAGAAAAACTTGCGACACGAATGCTAGAAAAATTTGGTTCTACAAGCAATTCATTGAATGCATCGTCTGTAGAATTGTCAAAAATAAATGGAATGGGAGAAGCTCGTGCTCAAAAGATACGCAAAATACTTGATACTCAGAACAAGGATGCAAAAAAGACTGATCAAAAGACATTGCATGATGTGTGACACATTATTCAAATATGTTACCTTGATTCTAATCTAATAATTGATGTCTTCACATCAGTGGTTGGCAGAACATTACAATGATCCGGATCTCGTGATATTAGATTCTCGTGGAAATATCCCATATTCTTATGCTCATATTCCAAACTCTCAACCTTTGGGAATTGAAAAAGTTGTAAAAACTAATCAGTATGGAGCAAATCTCGTAATTGAGAACGATCAAGCCATAACTCTATTTGGTTCACTTGGGATTGATGAATCAAAAACTGTCATAATATACGGAGACTATCTGGATCCGTCCGCTGCACGAATATCTTGGACATTTTTATATTTTGGGCACGAAAAGACAAAAATTCTTGATGTCGGAATAACGGCATGGCAGAAAAAAGGTCTTCCAATTACCAAAGACATTCCAAAACCTACGATTGTAACATTTGTTCCAAAAGTAAATTCTTTGATAAGAATTGAAGCAGAGGAACTTTATAAAAAACTCGGCACCGTCACTATTATTGATGCTAGATCTTTTCAAGAGTTTATGGCAGGTAGAATACAAAACGCAATACTTTTTCCTTTTACTGATGGTATAGGAGAAGAGGGTTCTCTCTTTAAAGACAAAGATGAACTCTTGAGGATTTTTAACGAGCAACAAATACCACGAGACAAAGAATTGGTGTGCTACTGTACACTTGGCCATAGGGCCGCAAATGTTTTTACCCAATTACGACTGGCTGGATATGAAAACGTAAAGCTATATGATGGCTCTTTTGCGGACTGGGTTGGAAGAAGACTTCCTCTGGAATGATTTTTTCCTTAATTTGCTTCCACATATTGGGCAATCTGACATTTTCTCAAAGTTCTTGTTACAAGCAGGACAAGAATACACACTATCCAACGCCTTGAATATTCCCTTGGTCATTATTGGAATGACTTTGAAATTCAAATGTCTGGCAACATTTGATACCGTATAATCATCGGTCACTAATTCACCGTTTAACTGCACACACAATGCAAGTACCGATATGTCTTCTTTTGATAATTCAGAAAGATCTCCTGTTTGTTTTGACTTTTCCAAAATGATTCTAGTGAATTTTTCTTCTGGCGCTACGATCTTTAATCTGCCTAAATCGATGAGAGTTTGCACTGCATCATGACTTTTTTTTATGTGTTTGATCTCTTCAAAAACTAGAGGAGTCGTAAATCCTTGTTCTTGTGAAGAAAATGGTACTCCTGCATAAAATGAGGTAGCGTCTAAAATTCTAGAAACCAAGCTTACTCATCTGTCTTAGACCTTGTTTTTTCAGTCTTACAAATACTGCATGTTTCTTGTATTTTCTAATGGTTATCACTTCATCAAATCTAGCAGTCTTGATCACTTGGGCATCCATGATTATGTTTGAATCATGATTACTTATGATCTCAATTTTTTCATCAGGAACCACAATTGATGGTAGCTTGTTGACTGGGGCAACTGGTGTTATGATGAGGACATCTAAACTTTCGTGAAGAATTGGACCTCCTAACGAATATGAATGACCAGTTGAACCACTTGGAGTTGCAACAATCACACCGTCCATTTTTTGTGTTACTGTATCACTTTGAAATTTGATCTCAAACAATGACGTCTTTGTCAAATTCTGTCTATTGATGTAGATTTCATTTAGTGCCGGAGGAAAGTCCTGTCCTCCACAAGAAGCAACTACTCGAATTCGCTTGTCAAAAAAAATCTTGTCTGCAATAATTTGTTCAACGGCAGTATCAATTTGAGGAAGTGTTATTTCTGATAATATGCCTCTGTTTCCTCCCACATTTATTGCAAGATTTGGGACCTCGTTTTCTAAATACCTAAAAGTTCGTAAAGTTGTTCCGTCTCCTCCCAAGGTAATTGTCAAATCAAGTTTTGTGGTCTTGAGATCTTCTAAATCATTGATTTTTTTGGCCCCATCTACATCCACAGGTGAAACAGTGTATACCTTGACTTTTTTTGCAAGTAGCTTTTTTGCAACTTTTTTCACTGCATCCTCAGATTCTCTTGAACCAACTTTGCTTATTAGCGCAACATTGTGTAGTTCCAATAGAAATTACTAATTTTAATTTCACTTAAAAAGCATCTGATGAGCATAAAATATTAAGAACCCTTTGAGTCTAGTATGATGGAGACAAAATGAATTATGTACAACAAGTTTTAATTGATACAGAAACCGTCTCAAAGAATCTGGGCAATAACTCTTTGAAAATTGTAGAAGTGGACTATGATCCTGAGAACGCATATAGACAAGGACATCTACAAGGGGCCAGTCTTATCTGGTGGAAGCGAGACATTAATGATCCAATAACCCGAGATATTGTTAGCAAATCACAGTTTGAGGATTTATTGTCAAGAAATGGAATAACAACACAATCTGAAGTTATCCTATATGGTGACTTTAATAATTGGTTTGCCGCGTTTGTATTTTGGGTATTCAAGTATTATGGACATGAAAATGTAAAGATAATGAATGGTGGAAGAAAAAAATGGGAAATTGAAAACAGATCTTATACAAAGGATGAACCACCAATACAAAAAACAAACTATGTTGCACAGCCACCAAATGAAGGACTACGGGCATATCTCTTTGATGTAAGAAGATCACTTGACAAAAAAGATACAGTTTTAGTTGATGTACGTTCACCAAAGGAATTCTCAGGCGAAATAACTGCTCCTGCAGAATATCCTATGGAACATGCTCAAAGAGGAGGACACATTCCAAATGCAAACAATATTCCTTGGGCTAGCGCAGTAAATGATACTGATGGTACTTTCAAATCAGTAGAAGAACTAAAGAAAATTTATGAAACAAAAGGCATTACGCCAGACAAGGATGTAATATGTTACTGTAGAATTGGAGAGAGATCTTCACATACTTGGTTTGTTCTAAAATATTTACTTGGATATCCTCAAGTTCGAAACTATGATGGATCATGGACTGAATGGGGTAATATGATTGGAAACCCCATCGAAAAATAACGAAACAGGCCAAGAGATACCAATTCTAAAAAAAGGCGTATTCTATGCTATACTCGATGATCCAATTTACATCATAATGGAGGACAAGACTAAACGTGGTCTTACTGTACAAGAAAGATCGATTGATGAAAAATATGATGTCTATTCAGATAAAGGGATGATCTATGATATGGATGGAATAGGGCATAAGGTGGGAATCAGATGGTATTTTCCAAAGGACAAGTATAGTTTTGATGATGTACTAGAGCGCGCAACTGAGATGGAACAGCGATATAGAAAAATCCGAGAAGAGACTTGCCCTGATTATTAGGAAGCATTTTTAAACTCTTTTCCATTACACTAAACAGATGTCACTCCTGCTGAAGGATAAAGTGTATACAGTTCAATCAGCCACATCAAAAAGAGGAGTTTATCCTTTACATAGCTACAAACTTGGTCTTTATCGCCTTCCTGTAAAACTTGAAGATACATATGAAATTGATTCTATTGTTTCTGGATTTAAGAAAGTCTTTGAAATGGATAAATTTGCTGACAGGATTTATGCCACATATCGCTGGAAAGAAGAAAACTTGCCAGATCCAGATGATTCAGGATACAAGTCTATAGATCTCGAGGTTCAGGTTGAGATAGTAACTGGAGAAGTAGTGGACATGATCTATCAAATATATCCAGTTGAAAAATACGGCGATGGTCTATGGGTTAAAGATTACCGAAAGAAAGCCGATGTAAACGCAAAGATGGTAATTGATACAATTTTGCGAAATAGTGTTCTTGCTGATAAAATGTTAGAGTATGACGTAAAAATAAAACAAATGTCACAAGAGCAAGCTCTACAGACATTGGAAGAGATGACTCCGTTAGCTCAGATAGTTCCTAATGCAAAACCAAAACCAAAACCAGCAGCTCCGCAACCCGGACAACAGGTAGCACAAGTAGAAGAACTTGAGACGCCTTCTGGAGCCAAGCCTGGTCCTATCGATGTTGACTTTAAATCAAAACTCAAAGTTGTCGAGACCTTCACTGCACCATCTAGTCACAAGATCAAAGTATTTGGTCAACGAAAGGGTAACGAAATACTTGGAATTTGGGGAGAATTTGTTTCAGTTGATTATGATATATGTGTAGGTGATGGTGCATGCATAGACGCATGTCCTGTAAAAGTTTACGAATGGGCTGAGTTTGCAGGAAATCCCGCTTCTGAGAAAAAACCACTGATGGCACGAGAGCCTGATTGTATATTTTGCCTAGCTTGTGAAAACGTATGCCCAGTTCAAGCAATAAAAATTTCAAAGAAAGGCTAATGAAAATTTTAGCGGTACGGCTATAAAGACTCCAGAGTTGAAAAACTCCAAATGCTTACACATGTTCTTCCTAATACTCTAACACAATTTCTCTGGAATGTTTTCATTGGAATGGCAATGATAATTACACTTTATACGTGCAATTTTTATTATCTTGTTGTAATTGCTAGGCGTCATAAAAAAAATAGTTCTATAGAACTAAAAGAGATTCCAACTGTTACACTTCAACTTCCGATATACAATGAAAAATATGTTGCTTCTAGATTGGTCGATGCAGTTTGTGCATTGGATTATCCAAAAGACAAACTATGCATCCAAGTACTCGATGATTCCACTGATGAGACATATGATCTACTTGAGAATCTAGTTTCAGACTACAAAAACAAAGGATTTGACATACATCATATAAAAAGATCAAACAGGAAAGGATACAAGGCGGGTGCACTTCGAAATGCAATGAAGTTTGCAAAGGGTGACTTTGTTGCAATTTTTGATGCTGACTTTATTCCTCCAACATGGTTCCTCAAAAAAGCCCTGTCATACTTTTCTAATCCAAACATTGGGTTGGTTCAATGTAGGTGGGGTCACATTAACGAGAGATATTCTCCACTGACAAAGGCACAAGCCCTCAGTCTTGATTTTCATTTCCTGGTGGAACAAAAAGCAAAAAGCAATTCTCATCTCTTTATGAGTTTTAATGGCACTGCTGGTATATGGAGGACACAATGCATTGAGGACGCTGGAGGGTGGCACACTGCTACTCTGGTTGAAGACTTGGACCTAAGTTATAGAGCACAGATGAAAGGTTGGAAATGTGTCTTTATTCCTGATATTGTAGTAGACGCAGAACTCCCGGTGCAGATGAATTCGGCAAAAAGACAACAATTTCGATGGGCAAAAGGTTCCATTCAGTGTGCAGTCAAATTACTTGGCGCTGTTGCCATAAAGAAAATGCCTGTTGACACAAAAATTCAGGCGTTTGTTCAACTCACACGACATATTGTACATCCACTGGTTCTGGCACAATTTTTAATTTTACCAATACTTTTGGCTTCTAAAATAAATCTCTATGTGATAAGTGGATTGCCTGCACTCACAATAGTTGCTTACTTGGCAATGGGACCTGTGGCATATATCTTGGTCATTCAACAAATGTATGCAAAAAAATGGAGATCAAAGACACTTTCCTATCTGTATTTGATAATCTATTCTGCTGGCATGTCTGTCAACAACACTGTGGCAGTTTTTGATGCGCTCTTTGGAAAAAGAAATGAGTTTTTGCGTACGCCAAAATTTGGAATAATAAAAAACGACGACGATTGGAGAGACAAGGCGTATGCTCTCCCATTTACAAAAACTACTCTTCTTGAGATATTTTTTGGTGTATATGGAATAGTTGGCATGTTTGTTGCAATATTTTCCAATAACCCTATCTTTGTACCAATAATCGGAATTCAGGTAGCTGGATTTCTTTACATTGCATATCTTAGCATCTCTCATTCAACATTTAAAAAAGGCAAATCAAGAGGTAGAGTCGAATCAAAGGCAGAAAAAATGGCAAACAATTACTATAAAATAGCATTGGCGGGCATAATTGGATTGATTGTAATTGGTGTGGTCATGGCCTTTGAGGAATATGGCAGTACCATTTATCCGCTTGATCAATCTAGAGGAATTCTGAGTAGAATTCAGGCCACTTCTGATCCGCAAATCATTGCTGGTGATATCAAAGCAGTTCAACAACTACTTCCAAAATCTGGGAACCCTGTTTGGATATTTCCTACACAAGATACAGACTTTGGACTGATGCAAAGAGATCTTAGTACAATGTCGTCTACACTTGACAAAGTTTCTACTACTTCTGCAGATACTGCCGCATTTCACACTGGCATGCTGAACCTTCATTCGCAAGCTACTACTATAACATTCAATTTGCTTGATGCTACGCCGTACATGTACGTCAGCATCTCTAACATGTTGTTTGGTGTTGTCTGGGTTGCAGTAATTATTGGAATCTTTGCACTTTTGAAGAAGAAAAAACAGAGCCTTGACAAAGACGATGAAATCTAGGTAATATCTAGTTCACGTCTTATCTCATCCACTGCTCGTATTCCGAAAAGATCACGAACCTGTTCTATCCTAATTGCTTTTTTTACAATATCTAAACCAAGCTCTGTAATCAAAAGTCTGAATACATCTGTAAACCTTATCTCCCACCTGTCTGCACAGTCAAAAATTTTGGATATGCTCCATTGTTTTACCTCTAAAGGCAATGGCATCTTTGATTCCACTTCGATAGAAATTCGATCAAACAGATTCACAATGTCTTTAGTTTGCTCTACCATCTTCCCGATATCCTCAAGTGTACCATATTTTGATTCAGAGCGCATTCTGATGTTTGACTGGAATTCTGACAAGCGAAGCAGCCCCATGACCTCATGTGATGTGTTTTGAGCTGTCTTGTGAGTAACATTACGAACATCCTGTAGTTGTTGTGCAATCTCGTATGTTTTCTTGTTAAACTCTGATATTGATGCCGAGTTTTTATTCAACAGTTCTGCAAAATCTGATATTTTTTCATCAAAATTTTTACTCGTATTAATCACGTTTTCTCTAAAGTTGACAAACTCAGAATTGATGTTTCTAATATCATTTCCGAACGAAGATAGAGAATCTGTTTTCTTTATCAGTGAATCAATTTCAGAACCAACATTTCTTATTTGGGAACTCAAACCTGATATGGAATCTGTCTTTGTAGATATGGTGCCAATCTCACCTTTTAAATTGGATATACTCTCCTCTAATTCTGACATTTTTTCAGTTTTTGAGGATATTTCCTTCGTACTTTGCCTTACTTCTTCTATCTCTTGATGTAGGTTGGAAAGAGATTCTGTTTTGGTTGATATATCGCTTGTATTTTTTCGTAACTCTTCTATCTCTTGATGTAGGTTGGAAAGAGATTCTGTTTTGGTTGATATATCGCTTGTATTTTTTCGTAACTCTTCTATCTCTTGATGTAGGTTGGAAAGAGATTCTGTTTTGGTTGATATATCGCTTGTATTTTTTCGTAACTCTTCTATCTCATTACTAATATTCGATAATGACTCTGAATTAGTCATTACATTTTTAATCTCTTCATGTACCTTCTCAGTTTTTTCTGATACGTGCATTATCATTTTGGTATTGTTTCTAGTAGAATCTAGATTGTCTGCAATACTTTGCATGATTTTATTAGTATCTGGCATGGATTCTTGCTTGTCTCGAATTTTCTCTACGTGGTCTTGAAGTTTGTTTATTTGATTATTTATTTTGTCTATCAAGTTAGAATGTGCTTTGACTTGAGTCATTCCAGAAAACAGGCGTTGTGTATCTTCTTCGATTATGTTTATTTGTCTTGAATTCTTCTGAATCTGATCTAATGCAGAGTTTACTGATGATATCATATCTTTAAGAGAGATTAGGATTTTTTGATTTTCTGCAAATATTTTTGACATTGTTTTCACTTCAGAAGCCAGAGTCTTGGTAGCGTCTGAAATTGAAGACATTTTCTTGACAACATCATGTGTAGAATCTTTTGGTTTTGATTCTATGCGTTTTGCTTTAGTCACTTTAAATTAGAATGAAGGCAACTGATAAAAGAGTTAGGGTTTGATTTTGTATGGTACAAAAAAAGAACCAGATTTAGTTATTCACTAATTCTGGATCGTGAAGACTTTCATGAAATGTCTTTGCTACCAACCCATTTGCAGTTTCAAAGAACTGTTTTGGACAAAATTCACAATTTAACATATATTACGGTATCATACGGTACTATTAATAACAAGGTAACTTTGCTATTACCCTGTCACATGATTTATTTTTCAAGTTTCAGCGAAATGGAATTTATACAATATCGTAAACCTGTGGGATCTGGACCGTCATCAAAAACATGTCCCAGGTGGGCACCACATTTCTTACATAAGACCTCGACTCTTAACATACCGTGGCATGTGTCTTCTTCTGCCTTCACATTGTCTCCAATTGGTTCCCAGAAGCTTGGCCATCCGGTTCCTGAATCAAACTTTGTCTCTGAGCTAAATAATTCGGTTCCACAGCATAGGCATTTGTAAATTCCTTTTTCCTTTGAATCATGATATATTCCAGTAAAGGGTGGTTCTGTACCTTTCATTCTACACACAAAATACTGATCCGAGGTAAGTTTGCCTTTCCATGGATCATTTTGTGGCTCCAATGACTCTTCTATTGGGCCGGTTAGGATTTAATTCTTGAGTTAACATGCCTAGTCTCATATTTTTCATGCAGTCAGATACCCCAGGTATAATTCATCAAATGATATCAGAATACCCACTCATCATTCTGCAATGACACCTTATCTTATTATGCCTTATATTGTGACTGATCTGCATTCTTGGGGCAATTTCGTGTGTGTAATGCCGTTCTGGTGTTGGAGATAACAAATTTTCACCAAATTGTTATCCTATATCACCTTGGATATTAAATAAAATTTTGTAGAGCCTTGTATGTGAAAGGGGAAATACTGGAGAAAATCAGCGCTTCTGGAATAAGTGGGGTAAAGAAGGTTGATCTGAAAAAAATATTTGGAAAGGACTGTGAGGGTATGCTTGAGGAATTAAAGGCGGATGAACAAATCTTTATTGAAAAAAAAGGCGTGGCATACTTTGTTTGGACAAAAGAGAATTATGTTCAACATGTCACACAAAATGATCCAAAATTCAAACTAATGCTTAACATGTTAGCAGGTGTAAACCAATCTATCGCAAAAGTGAAGGCGCATACGGATGTTCTACAAGAAGAATTGGAACGATCTTCACTACACAAGAATGTACCTAAAAACGATGATTTTGAAGGAGTCTTTAACAGTTCGTTAAATGAATCTTCTACATCTATTGGATGGATTCCATTTGATAAAATCAGAGAAAAGATTTGTGAGAATCAAAATCTATCTAAAGAAAAATTCTACCAAATGACAACAAGCTTGATTGAGAACCACCAGGATAGGTATGAAATATCATCAGGAGGTCAAGAAGGCATTGTAATGCGCGGGCTAGTTCACGGCTATGTGAGGAAAATCTAATGTATCCATATAATTTAGATTTAAATCCGTATCCCAGTAGTCCAACCCCTACAGAAAAAGACGCGAAGATACTTGGAGGTAAAAGACACAAGGAGGCAAAAGCTGCCGTGGTTGAATGCATAAAGGAACTAAATAGAAAAGTAGAGGGCAAGACTGCTGAAAATGGTGATTTTCGTGTAATCACCGTTGTACAAGATGTGGGTTCTGGTAAAACTCATTTGGCTCTGCATGTCAAGAGCCTTAAAGGTAGATACAATGCAGAATGTTCCTATGTTGACTTGTCTACAATTTCGCCAAAGACTGTCTCCGGAATCTATGATGCAATATTGAAGGGATTTGATAATGAATTCTTTGTACAATTAAGATCAAAGTTCTTGAATTATCTGAAAGAAAATGCGGAACAAGGGGATAACTCTGCAAAAAAGGCACTTGATTATACATTTGTAAATAAACTCACTGGCATGACAATAAAAGAAAAAACTGAGGACATAATATCTGGAAAACAGTCTGTATCTTTAGAACACCTAACCGCATTTCTAATTCACAAATTTGACTATCATGAATCCGTCTTGATTAAAAATGTTATATCTAATTCATTTGATGAAATTAAAAATTTGGAAACACTACTAGGAATGCTGTCCTCCATATCTAAACTGACTCATAGATTTTTGGGAAAAGTTCTAGTCTTTGAAATCGATGAACTTGATGGAAATAAGGATTCAATTGAATTCGTCAAGGGTGTGATAAATGCACATCTTCCAGCATCTGTGTTATTATTGATAACCACACCATCAGGTTACTTGGAAATTCAAAACATTAATCCGTCTGTATTTGATAGGCTAGAAAAAGCAAATTATAAAATAGATCTGGCAGGATCAAACTCTAAAGATGAACTTGCCGAGATTGTTACAGAGTACATAAAACACAGTGATAGGAATGGCAAATTTGGAGCTGAAGAGCAACAAGAATTGAATGAAAAAATCCAAGTCTTGTATGATGAATTTACAGAATTTCGAAATGTACGCTCTGTCATTAATATCTTGTATCAGGCAATGGAAAAGGCAACACAGTCGGATTCTAAAGAAATTGATGAATCCGTAATTGATGATGCAATAAGGCAATCATATCCAGGACTTAGAGTGAGGGGAAGTATAATGAATATACCAATATCTGATTTCTTGACAATACGAAGAAATGAAGGAAATAATGAAAAGGAGATCAAAAACGCAGTAAAAAGTCTAACTGTTTTTGCTCAGGAGATGGGTACGATACAAAAACTAGAGAAACAAAATCTACTTCTTGATGCAGTTTATCAAGACAACTTTGGATCAAAAGTTGGATTAGCCGTGATTGCTAATGAATTAGGTATTCCTGACTTGGAACAAATCTCTAATATGTCAAAATCTGCAGTAGTAGATAGGCTAGTCATACTTACAAACAAAAAGATCCAGACTCCCTATAATGCCACAGTTGTAAACATGGACAAGTCCAAAGTGGTAGACTTGATATACTTCAATAACAAGTATAATGGCAAAAAAATCACCGAAGAAGACAATGAAAGAATAGAACTTTTGGCAAAAACTCTAAGTATCATCTGATTTTATCGGTTATCTTTTTAAAAAGTCATGCACACATTTCTTTTATGGCAAACAACGAACTTGAAGAGCTTCTATTGCAACGACACAAGGATGTAACATTATTTGATTTTGAAGGGAAACAAGTGCCTTGCATTATCGTGCCCGGGAAAAAATTTGATGATGTTATGAAAGTCATTGCGGGAAAACCAGTTTCTGTTGAGACAAATCTTAACATACTACAAGATGGTCTTGGACATGTTTTTGTCAGGGTTACGTTGCAATTCTCGTATGGGAACATTGAAGAAAAATTTCTCATATATGCAAATGAGGCAGTAGATTTCTTTGAGGCATTAGCGGAAACTACATTGCTTGCTCTATCTTCTCCTAATTCACAATATGGCAGCTCCAATGTATTTATGATACAATTGCCAAAACCTGAAAGAGCTCAGAATGCATTGGAACTAATAAGAAAGGGACTGCATAAGTAAATGCGGTTGCCAGTTTGCAGTTCCTAACGTGTCCAAATTCATATCAAAAATCAAGTTTTGAGGGGTGTTTTTCAATTTTATAGTTCAAAGTAGTAATTCTAAATGATACACCTCTTGGAAAAAGATTAGACATTCAACCATTCCTGAATTCTCCTTTACAATGTTGATTTTAGATATACGCTGGGATTCATAATTCTAATTACGAGAAAAAACCTGATAACTTCTAAAGTCCATTTTTTTAAATAATTCGAAGAAACAGGAATTGCCTCATTAATTTCCTTTGAATCAATACTCTTAATCTTGCCTAATCAGAATCTTTTCTTATCCCAATTTAGATTCACATCTCTTTCAAATATTAACTGACAGACTAGTCCATAATGTGAACAAATTCGTATACAAGCCAGACCCAAATGTAAGCATGGCTTAATTGTTTTATCTACTATAAATTGACAACGACCATAAATAATCTCAAAAACTATTTTATCATGTCTGTGCTAATGCTTTTAGCTTTAAGCATAGTACAAAATAATGCTTTTGCAACAAGTGCACCAAACCTTGGAACAGCTAACACAGTTGGGGTCTTAGCTAGCACTACGATAACCAATGATCAAACGTTAGGTACTGGTACTGTTATCACGGGAGGTCTCGGTCTCTCACCTGGCACCTCAGTTACTGGCTTTCCTCCAGGACAAATAACGGGAGCAATAGACATCAATGATGTAACTGCAGCGCAGGCTCGAACAGATGCCACTACTGCGTACAATACTCTAACAAGTGCAACGTGTACAAACCCAGCCCCTTGGCCTTCTAATGCTGGTGACAGAGCAATGGGCGGACTAACGCTCGGCCCAGGAGTTTACTGTTCTGATACTGGATCATCATTAAGTCTAGCATCCGGTACAATACTTACTCTTAACGGCCCAGGACTCTACATCTTCAAGGCAGGCAGCACACTCACCACGGTTTCAGACTCTAATGTTGTCTTGACCGGCGGTGCAACAGCTGCAAACGTCTTTTGGCAGGTGGGAAGTTCTGCAACTCTTGCAGCACCAACAGGTTCAGGAACTAGTCCAAGATTATTCCCAGGAACAATCATTGCTCAGACATCCATCTTCGAAACTGGTGGTACTACTGGTACCATCTTAGCTGTAAGCGGTAGACTGCTTGCACTAAACGGAGAAGTTACATTCGCATCCTCTACAACAGTTACAGTTCCAGCCACAATTGATGCGGCAGTACCGACATCAGGTCCAGTGGGACAGACAGTATCAGTTAATTTCAATAATCTGATTGCAGGCCATGCTTATACAATCAAGTTTGGATCCACAACAGCTAGTGGCGCATTTG
>Ga0307374_10000818_pt1 | contig 58452 bp, 53 predicted proteins | sample OX3MG_FD_202532 | JGI IMG/M metagenome (GOLD analysis project Ga0307374, IMG submission 202532) | Soil microbial communities from Risofladan, Vaasa, Finland - OX-3 | ecosystem: Environmental > Terrestrial > Soil > Coastal area > Acid sulfate soil | place: Finland: Risofladan, Vaasa | collected... | reverse complement strand
TTCGCGATCTCGTCGTGGACGCGCTTCTGCTCGGTCGTCAGCCGGTCCGGTTCGAGCGCCGGGGCACGAGCCATGGTCTCCTCCATCCCTGCCGCGTGCATGGCGGCGGCAGCCGCACAGGATTGCGTACGGCCAAGGCCGACGCAACCAGAGCGCTAGAGGCAAGAACTGCCAGCTCCCCCGCCAATGCGGCCTCGGCCCGGTCAGCAGTTTTAGGGGCCATGGGCCTGCGCCCGACCCCGGCGAATCCCCGCCCCGCTACCGGATCAGACGATCGACCTCCTCGCGCTGGGCGAGGATTTCGAGCTCGACCGCGGCCGCTTCATATTGCCGCGCCTGCCGCAACAATGTTTGCCGCACCTGCTCCGTCGTCGCCTGCTGCGCCAGGCGAACGAGACGGCTCGCTTCATTATGGTACCAGACGCTTCCCATTTTTTGCTCTTCTAAGTTATTGGCTTGACACGAGATTACGGCACCTCGTACGAACCCTCAACATGCCTTTTCCCGTTCGGGCCTGCCATGCGGAATCATCATAGCAGCGCCCCAGACCGCGCGTAAACGGGGACCGTCTTCCCTGTTTCGGTGCAACCCAACCAGCCGTCCGGAGCCGCCCCATGCGCAACGTGCCCGCCGCCGCGACCGCCCTTGTCGAGGACCTCGTCATCGGCAACCGCATCCTGTTCCACGAGAAGGTGGTGGACGCGTTCGGCCATATCAGCGTCCGCCACGACAAGGACCCGACCAAGTTCCTGATGTCGCGCCACCGCGCGCCCGGCCTGGTCGCCGCCGAGGACATCGTCACGCACGATTTCGACGGCAACGGGCTCGATGACCAGGGCGCGCGGCTTTATGGCGAGCGCTTCATCCATGGCGAGATCTATCGGATCCGGCCCGACGTGATGGCGGTGGTGCATTGCCATGCGCCGCAACTGATCCCGTTCGGCGCGACCCGCTCGCCGCTGCGCCCGCTCTATCACATGAGCGGCTTTCTGGGCACAGGCGTGCCGATCTTCGAGATCCGCGACGCCGCGGGCATGACCGACATGCTGATCCGCACCCCGGCGCTGGGCAAGGCCCTCGCCGCGACGCTCGCCGACAAGCCGATGACGCTGATGCGCGGCCATGGCGCCACCATGGTCGGGATGTCGGTCGCGCAGGTGGTGTACCGCTCGATCTACGCCGCGCTCAACGCCGCGCTGCAGATGGAGGCGCTGCGGCTCGGCACGCCCGTCTATCTCGAGCCGGACGAGGCGCGCATGGCCGAGGATACCAACAACAAGGCGCTCGGCCGCGCTTGGGCGCTGTGGAAGCGCGAGGCGATGGGCGAGTGACTACAGCCTGATCTCGCCGAGATTGAGGCTTTCGCCGAGCTCGGCCGCGACGGTCTTGACCGGACGGCCGGCGGCGGCGATCTCGACCTCGTAGCGGCCCGAGCCCTCCGGCAAACGGTCGAACTTGAAGTCGCCGAAATTGTCGCTCGTCGTCTCGGCGACGGCGGCGCCGTCCTTCACGAGCCGCACGCGCGCGCCCTCGACGCAATCGACGATACCCCCCGCCTCCGATGCGAGGGAGCCGCCGATGAAGCAGGTCGTATAGCGCCACAGGTTGCGATACCAGACACGCGGCTTGGTACCGAGTTCGGGACGAATGGCCTCGAGATGGTCTTCACGCGCCATGCGTTCCATCGCTTCATCCTCAAGCTTCACCGCGCGCATGGCGCCGGTCGGACAGGATTGCTGGCCGCGCGTCTGCTGCCAGCCCTGGTCGAGGAGATGGGCATCGAACGGCCAAGCCTGCGGCAGCTGCAATTCCTCGTTCCACCAGATGTGTCCATAGGGGCAGGCATCGACGAGCTGCTTCTGGCCCTTGGCCTTGACCGGATCGATGAGGACGATGCCGTCCGGGCGCTTGGTGATGGCGCCGTCGCGCGCCGCCTTGATGCAGGGCGCGTCGTCGCAGTGATTGCACAGCGTCGGGACATAGGCGATGTCGATCATCGGCGCCTGTCCCCGCTCCTTCTGCAGGATGTTAATCCAGCGATGGCCGTGCTTGGGCATGGGCGCGGCGTAGCCGGGCCATTCGTTGCCGACATACTCGTCCATCGCCGCCAGCGTGCAGTTGTTGCAGTTGGTGCACTCGGCGACGTCGATGATGAGATTCCATTTGGCCATGGCCACCCCCGTCATTGCGCCGGCACGGCCTCGGGCGCGCGCTGAGGAGCGGCGCGCGGTCGCTCGCCCATGCCGGCGAAGGCCGCCGAGATGTGCTCGATGCCGCCGTCCCAGGGCACGATCTCCACGAGCGCGTGCGAGCCCGCCAGCGAATGCGTCGATTTCGTCTGCGTACGCTCGGGCGTGAGCTGGTTGAGGCAGCCGCCGCGCTCGACCGAACGGCCGGGCTCGCCCATCGGGTCGTAGATGGCCGAGGATTCATAGCCGTGGCAGACGCCCGGCGGCAGGCGCTCGGTCGGGAGCGCGGCGCAGATCACCGCGCCGCGGTCGTTATGAACCTTGACGAGATCGTATTTCTTGATGCCACGCCGCGCGGCATCGCCGGCATTCATCCGGATGATCCAGTAGTACCAGCCGTCGATATTGACGCGGTGGTCCGGGATGTTGAGAAGGAAGCTGTCCTTGCCGTCGCCCTGGGTGTGGAAGCTGTATTTCGAATGCGGGGTCAGGAGCTGAAGCGGATACTTGGCGTAAAGCTCGGCCGCATGCGGGCCCTCCCAAGACGGCTCGTACTTGACGATCGGCGGCCGTTCGGGATCCTTGAAGCGCTTCAGGCTCGAGCATTCGAATTCGAGCTTGCCCGATTGCGTTTGCAGGCCGCGCAGATATTCCTGCGCATAGTCCGACGGCAGCGGCTGCGGCTCGGGCACGTCCTTCTTGCGGTTTTCCCAGAACCAGCGGAACGACACCGGAGCGCGCAACTTTTCCTTTTCGCTGGGCACGACGAAATAGCCCTTGCGTACGAAATCCTTCCACGAGATGCGGGTCGGCAGGTCCGAGCCGTCGAACATGCGCCTGACCCAGTCGATCTCGTTGACACCTTCGGAGAAGTAGTTGGCAAGACCGAGGCGCTTCGACAGCTCGTTGAAGATCCAGTAATCCGAGTGCGACTCGCCAAGCGGCTTGATCGCCGGCGCCTGGAACACGATGACGCGGTGGTTCAATTGCTGCTGGCCGTGATGGCCATAGCCGCCGAGCCCGGCCCATTCGCTGATGTCGACGCGCTCGAAATTGGTGCAGGCCGGCAGGATCACGTCGGCGAATTTGGCCTCGCCCTCGAACCAGATCGACTGGTTGACGACGAATTCGAGATTGGAGGACTGGTACATCCGCACATGGCGGTTGGTGTTGTTCATGGTCGACAGGATCGAGCCGCCGTACTTGTAGAGCATCCGCACCGGCGCATGGCCGGGCGCGGGATAGGTGAAGCGCGCGAACTGGTGCTCGATCGACTTGCCGACCCAGGGATAGCCCTCGGCCTTGCCGTCGGCGATCGCCTCGGGCATGAAGATGCGCGGAATGCGCTGATAGGGCGTGTTCATGGTCGGAAGCTGCGGCATGCGCTGGTAAAGCTCGACCGGCATCGAGGTGCCTTCGAGATCGCCCGACATGCCGCCATCGGCATAGCCCGGGAAGTAAAAATTGAAGTCGACCGGGCAGCCCCACTGCAGATTGCCCATGTTGATGCCGGGCTTGCCGAGCCCCTGCATGGCGATGAGGCAGACCATGACCCGCGCCCATTGGATGCCGGTCTGGTTGCGGCAGGCGCCGCCATGGCCATTGCCCCAGCCACCGGGCGAAAGGTAGACGCGCTTCCGGCCCCATTCGCGGGCGAGCGCGCGCACGTCCTTGGCGGGAACGCCGGTCTCGCGCTCCTGCCATTCCGGCGTCTTGGCGACCCCGTCCTCGGCGCCGAGGAGATAGGCCTCCCACTTGTCGAAGCCGACCGTGTGCGAGGCGACGTAGTCCTTGTCGTAAAGCCCTTCCTTGATCCAGACATAGGCGATCGCCATCGCCATCGCCACGGACGTGGTCGGCCGCGGCGCCAGCCACTTGCCCGGGAGGAACTGCGCCGAGGCATTGTAGTAGGGATCGACGTGGACGATCTTGATCCCGAGCTTGGGGTTCTTGAGCCACTGGCGGCGCACCGTGCCTTCCTGCGCGCCATAGGAGCCGCTGGTGGTCTCGGGATCGGCCGACCAGAACACGATCATCTCGCAGTTCTGGAGACAGTCCTCGACCGTGCCGTAGGTCTCGCTCTGGCCGACGCGCAGGGAGTGGCCCCAATGATGCACCGCGCCCCAGTACCAGCCCTCCCAACTGTCGGGATTGTGATGGACGGCGGTGTGGCCAACGGCGTTCTTGAAGCGGTGCAGCGCCGAGAGGTAGTAGCCGATATTCCCCCAGGTGTGGTGCGAGCCGTGCGACACTGCCATCACGCCGGGGCCGTAGGCGCTCTTGAGCCGCTTGATCTCGCCGCCGACGATGTCGAGCGCCTCCGCCCACGAGATCCGCTCGTAGCCGGATTTGCCGCGGTTCTGCGGATTGCGCGCGCCGTTGGGATCGAAATCGACGCGCTTCATCGGATAAAGCAGGCGATCGGGCGAGTAGATCACCGATTTGTAGTTCTGGCCGTGCGGCGCCAGCGTGGTGCGGCGCGGCGGCGTGAGCTTGAGGCCGCGCGCCTCGATGGTCCAGGGCTGCGGATCGGTGGCGTCGAAATCGATCGGCGTGATGCGCTGGATCTTGCCGTCCTTGACATAGACGAAGACCGGCCCGCCATTGGTCATGTTGCAGGTGCGCACCGTCCCGTCCGGCAGACGCTCGCCGAATTTGAGGCCCACGGTCTGGATCATCATCACGGTCTGCGCAAACCAGTTGGTGAGGTCCTCGGGACCGTCGACCGTGAGCTTGAAGTCCTTTTGCGCGTTGATCTGGTCGAGCCAGTTGATGGGTGGCGTCAGCAGCTTGGCGCCGAGCGGCGCATTCTTGAAGGCCAGAGTGATGTCGGGCCGGGCGTGCCGGCCCGCGCGCGAGCGCACCCGCCCGTCGGCGAATTCGTACCAGCGCCCGATCTCCTCGTCGCGCGCAACGATCTGGGCAACGAGGTTGCGTTCCTTCAGGCGCTCGGCGAAGTCCGGGTAGCGCCGCCGCACCAGCTTCAGCGCCTGCGCGAGGCCGAAGAGGACGGTCGCGAATTTCACGGTCGAGATCGACATGGCGTGCCCTCCGGCGGCGCGCCGCATGGCGACCGCCCGTTTGCGCCGAGCCTAGTCTCGCGCCGACGCGACCGCAAGATTCCGCGCGGCGTCAGGGTCTATTTGCCGAGCAGCGCGAGTGCCTTCTCGCGCGGTCCCGGCGCGATCATCCTGGTCACGTCGAAGGGTTGCCGCAGGGTGTGGTTGTCGTAGAGCACTTTTGCCATCCAGCGCAGCTTGTCGACCGGGAGCGAGAACTCGGGATCGATCGCCTTCTTCTTGACGGCATCGTCGTAGATGAACGCCGGCCGCGGGTCGTCGGGCTTGTCGTGGATGATCTTGTGGGTGAGCTTGATCACCGCGTCGCGGTGGGTGAGGGCGTATTGGAACGCCGTCATCTCGGCCGCGAGAAACCGCGCGGCGTCGTCTTCGTGCTTGGCAAGCGTCGCGCCGGTGGTAAAGACGCAGACGCGCATGTATTCGGGCACGACGTCCTGGGTGTGCAGCAGCACCTTCACCCCTTCCTTGGCGGCGATCGGCTCGTATTCGTCGGTGACGACGGTGGCATCGGCGACGCCGGCCACCACCGCCTTGAACCGGTCGAGATCGGCGCCGAGATTGGCGATCTTCACGTCCGCGGCCGGGACGCCGTATTTGGCGAGAACGGCGCGTGCGACGACGTCGGGGCTGGCGCCGGGCGCGGAGATGGCCAGCGTCCTGCCCTTGAGATCCTGCACCGTCTTGATGTTGGGGCGGACGAAGATGTCATAGGGGACGCCCGGCCATTGGCAGCCGATCACCTTCACGTCGGCACCGCGCGCCGCGGCGGCGATGGCCGCGCCCGGACTGCCGTCGAAGCTGTCGATTCCGCCGGACAGCATCGCCTGGATCTCGACCACGTCGTTCTTGAACTGGAGGAGCTCGAGGTTGAGCCCCTGCTTCTTGGCGAAACCCTGGGTCACCATCATCATGATCCCGGCGTCGCTCTTGGCCTGGATGATGCCGTGACGCCACGGCTTGCCATCCTGGGCCGACGCTGTCCCGGCGAGCGCCAGCATTGCCGCGACCGCCACGCCCATTGCGCGAGAAATCATCCGAACCTCCCTTGTTCCGGCCCGCTTGAGCGGGCTCTCGTGCGAGAGTCCGCACGTTGACCGGCGCCTGTCAATCGCCGGGCGATGCTGTTCCCGCACCCGGCCCCATGGTAAAGCAGGGACCGCAGCAGCGGGGAGGTCGGCGATGGCCGAAGCGGACGAGCGCATCTGTAATCCGGTTTCGCGCGGCGAGTTGGAGCGGCGGTGGCGGGCCGTGCGCGCGGCGATGGCGGAGGCGCGGCTCGATGCGCTCGTGATCCAAGGCATGAGCAACCTCGCCGGGACCGCCGGCTATTTCCGCTGGTTCACCGGCATCGCGGCATTGACCTCCTATCCGATCACGGTGATCTTCCCGCGCGATGGGCTGATGACGCTCGTCGGCCACGGCGCCTTCAATGGCGAGACCAAGCTCGACGACCGCGACCCGGCGCTGCCCGGCATCGGGCTGCGCCTGACGACGCCGAGCTTTCCCGCGATCGCCTACACCATCCCCTACGAAGCCGAGCTGGTCGCCGGCGCGATCGGCCGCGGTCGCTATCGCGCGGTCGGGCTGGTCGCGCCCAACAACATGTATTACGGCTTCGGCGCGGGCCTCAAGGAGCGGCTCTCGGACGTGACGCTGAGCGACGCGACCGCGCTCGTCGATCCGATCAAGGCGGTCAAGAGCGCCGAGGAGATCGGCTTCATCCGCCGCACCGCCGCCATGCAGGACGAGCTTCTCGCCGCCATTCGCGGCCAGATCCGCCCGGGCATGAGGGATTTCGAGGTGATGGCCCAATCACAGTATCAGGGCCAGTTGCGCGGCAGCGAGACCGGCTATTTCCTCGGCTCGTCCGCGCCGCCGGGGCAGCCGGCCTTCGTCCGCCCGCGGCCGCAGCAGGGCCGGACGCTGCGCCCGGGCGACGTGCTGTTCTGGCAGGCGGAAAACACCGGGCCCGGCGGCCTCTTCGTCCATGTCGGGCGGTTCTTCGTCCTCGGCAAGGCGCCGCAGGAGCTGGCCGACGCCTTCGGCATGGCGGTCGAGGCCCAGGACTTCACCGTCAAGCTGCTGCGGCCGGGCGCGCGCTGCAGCGAGATCTTCGCCGAATACCAGGCCTATCTCCGCGCCCGGCGCCTGCCCGAGGAGACGCGGCTGCATTGCCACGGCCAGGGCTACGACGTGGTCGAGCGGCCACTCATTCGCGACGACGAGACCATGACGCTCGGCCCCAGCATGAATATCGGACTGCACCCGAGCTGGTCGAACGCGCGGATGTTCGTCACCGTCTGCGACAATTTCCTCATCGGCGCCGACGGCGCGGTCGAGCGTCTGCACCGGACGCCGCGCGAGATCATCGAGCTATAGGAGGCGACGCAGCGCCTACCGCGCGGACGGCACGCAGCGCGACGGCGAAATCGCCCGGCGCCAGGTATTGCAGCATCGGATGCGCCATTCCTCGATCTTGCCTTCGGGACCGATATCTCGCCCTTTACATCGTATCGACGCTCCGATACTGACTCCGACGGGAGCGTCGAGGAGGCGGCAATGACTGGGCTCACCCAGGAGCAACTGGCGGGCACCGGCACGCTCGAGGAGCTATATCCGCGGCTCGATGCGATCGGGCTCGGCGCCGGCTGGCACAAGCCCACGCCGTCGCTCTGGCCGGCGCCGCACAAGACGTTTCCGCCCGCCCAATGGCGCTATGCGCAGGCCAAGGGCGCGCTCGACGCCGCCGGCCGCCTCATCAACACGGCGCTGGCCGAGCGCCGCAACCTCATTCTCATCAATCCGCTTGAGGGCAACGCCTACGCCACCGCGCGCACCCTCGTCGCGGCCTATCAGATGATCATGCCCGGCGAACGCGCGCGCTCGCATCGCCACACCCCCAACGCGCTGCGCCTCGTCATCGACACCGAGCCCGGCACCTATACCATCGTCAACGGCACCCGGCTGCCGATGGCGCCCAACGATGTCGTGCTCACGCCCAACTGGTGCTGGCACGGCCACGGCAATGACGGCAAAGGGTGCGGCTACTGGCTCGATTTCCTCGACGTGCCGCTGGTGCATCTGCTCGACCCGATGTTCTTCGAACCTCATCCCGAGGAATTCGAAGAGAACGCGCCCGAGGCGCCGGAGTCGCCCTTCATCTTCGCCTGGCGCGAGACCCGGGAGCGGCTCGATGCGGCCGCGCCCGACCCGAGCGGGCGGCACGGCATCAGCGTCGAGCTGGGCAGCCCTGCGCTCGACACCATGGCGCTCTTCATGATGCGCCTCGTGCCGGGCACGGCGACGTCGGCGTACCGCACCACCGCCAACACGCTTTATGCGGCGGTCGAGGGCGAGGGCACGACCACCGTGGAAGGCCGGGAATTCACATGGCGGCGCGGTGACGTCGTAGTAGTGCCGACCTGGCACGCGCATTTTCACTGCGCGGAGCGTGGCGCGGTGCTGTTCCGCGTCACCGACGAGCCGGTGATGAGCCGCCTCGGCTTCCTCCGCAGCGAAGCCGCGTGATACGAGTCCGGCAATACGAGTCCGAAAGACGGGAGAAAACGCCGATGGCCAAGCTGCCGTTCACCTTCGCCTGCGGCCTTTATGACCGCATGGTGCCGCTCTACACCGGCGAGGTGCAGCCCGCCGGACTCGATCTCAATTTCATCGTCCTCGACAACCCACGGCAGATCTTCGACCGCATGGCCGGCGGACTCGAATTCGACGCCTCGGAGATGTCGAGCTCCGAGACCTTCCAGCGCCATGCCCATGGCAACAGCCCGTTCGTCGCGCTGCCGGTTTTTCCGTCGCGCGTGTTCCGCCACGGCCACATCACGATCAACCGCAAATCGGGGATCAAGACGCCCAAGGACCTCGAGGGCCGACGGGTGGGCGTACCGCTCTATACCCAGACCGCGGCGATTTTCATCCGCGGCATGCTGCAGCATGAATACGGCGTCGACTGCTCGACCATCCACTGGGTCCAGGGCGCGTTGAACGACCCGGGCACGCACGGCAATCCGTCGGTGCTGCCGCTGCTCAAGCCGGCGAAGATCGAGCAGAACCGCACCGGCAAGTCGCTGAGCGACCTGCTCGAGGAAGGCGCGATCGACGCGATCACGGCGACCGGCGTGCCCAATTCCTTCCACCACAATCCCGACATCGTCCGCCTGTTCCCCAACTACCGCGAGGTCGAGCGCGACTATTTCCGGCGCACCCGCATCTTCCCGATCATGCATCTCGTTGCCATGCGGCGCGACACCTACGAGAAGCATCCGTTCGTCGCGACCAGCCTCTACGAGGCGTTCGAGGCATCGAAGAACGCCGCGCTCGCGCGGATGAAATGGACCGGGGCGCTGCGCTACATGATCCCGTGGCTCGACAGCGAGATCGAAGAGATCGCCGAGGTCTTCGACGGCGATCCCTGGCCCTATGGCATCGAGGCGAACCGGCCGACGCTCGAGGCGCTGGTGCAGTACCTCGCCGAGCAGAACCTCATCGCCAAGCCGATGCCGATCGAGCAGTTCTTCGTGCCGATCCACGGCTTGCACTGAGGCGCCGTCATGCGCTGGCGCAAGCATCTCGACCGGCTTGTCGTCCTGGTCGTGCTCGTCGCCCTGTGGCAGGTGGCGAGCTACATCCTGGGCAGCTACTGGGTGAGTTCGCCCTGGGAGGTGACCTCGCGCTTCTTCGCGTCGCTGTGGAGCGGCGAGTTGATCCGCCAGTCGGGCTATACCATCGAAGAGTCGTTCGTCGGCGCGGTCGTCGGCGGCGTGCCGGCAGTGGTACTGCCGTTCCTGCTGCGCCGCAGCCCGATCATGACCGCCATCCTCGATCCCTTCATGGTCGGCGGCTATGGCGCGCCCAAGCTCGCGCTCGCGCCGCTGTTCATCCTGTGGTTCGGCATCGGCACGGAATCGAAGATCGCATTGGTCGCGAGCGTGCTGTTCTTCGTGGTGTATTTCACCACGCTCTCGGGCGTGCGCGCGCTCGACGCCAAGCTCGTGCAGATGGCGCAAGTCATGGGCGCGAGCGAGCACCAGGTCGCACGCCACATCGTCTTCCCCGCCGCGATCCCGAATATCTTCGCGGGATTTCGCATCGGTCTCCCCTATGCCATCGGCGCGGCGGTCATCGCCGAGCTGATCTCGTCGAACCGCGGCCTGGGATATCTCGTGCAGGTGGGCGCGATGAACTTCGACACGACGCAGTGCTTCGTCGCGATCGCCGCGGCGACGCTGATCGTGCATGCCGCGGGCTGGATGGTCGACGCGACCGAGCGGCTCCTGCTGCGCTGGCGACCCGCGGGCGACTCCCTCGTGCCCGCCTCCGGCAACTGAGCCATGCCCGAAGCCCCTCTCCTCGAGATCCGCAATCTGTGCAAACGCTTTCCGGCGCGCCAGGGCCGCGAGCCGCCGCCCTGGGTGATCCGCGATCTGACGTTTTCGGTGAATGACGGCGAATTCCTCACCATCATCGGCCCGTCCGGCGCCGGAAAATCGACGCTCCTCAACATGATCGCGCAGATCGACGTGGCGAGCGGCGGCGAGATCATCTTCCAGGGCACCAGGATCGCCGCCGACGATCCCAAGGCGATGCGGCCCGGGCTCGACCGCCGCATCGGCTACGTCACCCAGGACGACCTGCTGCTGCCCTGGCGGACGACGATCGACAACGTACTGTTCGCGCTCGAGGTGCAGGGCCGGCTCGACGACAAGAGCCGGGCGCACGCCGCGATGCTGATCGAGGCGGTGGGGCTCAAGGGTTACGAGCGCTACTACCCGCACGAACTGTCGGGCGGCATGCGCAAGCGCGCCGCGCTCATCCGCACGCTCGTCTACGATCCGCCGGTGATCCTCATGGACGAGCCGTTCGCGGCGGTGGACGCGCAGACGCGCATGCAGCTCCAGGAGGATCTGCTGCGGCTGTGGAGCCTCGGCCGCAAGACCATCGTCTTCGTCACGCACGATATCGCCGAGGCGATCGTGCTGGGCGACCGCACGCTCGTGCTGACGCGCCAGCCGACGCGGATCGCGGCCGAGCACGTGATCCCGTTTCCCCGCCCGCGCGACGTGAAGCACTTCTTCGCCACGCCGGGCTTCGCCGATATCTACGAACGCATTCGCGCGGAGGTCCAATGACCACCATCGATCCCAGCTCGGCGCTCGTCGCCGAAGCGGCGCCGTTCGTCTCGCGCAAGACGCTGGTGATGGGTGGGCGCATCGCCCTGGCGCTCGGCCTGCTGCTCGCGTGGCAATGGGGGGCGATGACGTTCGGCACGATCTTCTTCGCCTATCCGGTCGATGTGTTCTGGCGCATCATCGCGATCGCTCGCTCGGGCGAACTGGCCGAGGACATCCTCACGACGCTGCGCGTGTCGTCGATCGGATTTGTCATTGGCTGCGTCGCCGGGGTGGCGCTGCCGTTTCTGCTGCGGCGCTCGCCGCGCTGGACCGCGGCGGTCGAGCCCTACATCCTTGCCTCGCAGGGCATTCCCAAATACGCGCTCGCGCCCTGGCTCATCCTGTGGTTCGGCATCGGCGATTTGCCCAAGCTCGTCATCGTCACGCTGATGGTGTTCTACATTCCCTTCGTCAACACCTTTGCCGGCATCCGCGGCGTCGATCAGCGTTTCGTCAACATGGCGCGCATCATGGGCGCGAACGAGGTCAGGATTTCCCGCGAGGTGATCTGGAACTCGCTGCTGCCGTTCTTCTTCACGTCGTTGAAGGTGTCGCTGCCGCGCGCGGTGAGTGCTTGCATCGTCGGCGAGTTTTTGGTCTCGACCGCGGGCGTCGGCCACTACATCGAGCACGCGCGCGAGATCTCCGACACGGTGGGCGTCTTTGCCGGCATCATCGTCGCCACCGCGCTCGTGCTCATCGTCAACGCCTTCGTCGAGCGGCTCGAGCGTCACGCCCTGCGCTGGCGCCCGACCGACCGCGACATGGTGCTGTAGCGCCCGCTGCCCTCACTTGACGTATTTGTCGGTGAAGAGGTCGGCGTAGGATCTGAGCTTCTCGTCAGGCTTCATCAAACCCGCGTCGATGTTGTAGAGGTCGGCATTCTCAAGCGCCTTTTCCGTGGGCGCGGGCGGGCTCGGGCTGACGCTGCGGACCTCATCGAAAGCCGCGCGCAGCAGCGGCGGGTCGAGCGTCTTGAAGCGCTTTTGCATCAGCGCCAGCGCGGCGTCCGGCTGCTCCTTGATGAAGCGCGCGGCCTCGGCGAAGGACCGGCCTACGCCCTCGCAGATCTCGGGCCGCTTCTGGCAGGTGTCGGGCCGCACGACAACGACATCGTGCGCGAACGGCACCATCTCGGGCGGGTCGCCGGCGGGACCGCTCGCGATCGTGACCGCCTGGCCCGCCAGCACCGGCTGCAACGGCCAGGGCAGCGACATGGCGAAGCCGTCGATCTGCTTCGCCGCGAACGCCGCGATCATGTTGGGGGGCTGCATCACCGCGATGCGGATCGCCTCGGGATCGAGACCCGCCCGGCGCGCCAGCAGCCGCACATAGGCGTGGATGATGGAATTGATCGATTCGACCGCGATGGTCCGCCCCTTGAGGGCGAGCGCGCGCTTGGCGAGCGGCGCCTTCGGATCGAATCCGGCTGCTTCGGCGAGATCCTTGCGCAGCACCGCCTCGACCACCAGCCGGTCGAGCGGCTCGGCGATCTCGAGCATCTTCTGGCCGCGCGCGGCGGCGCGGGTGAGGGTGATGGCCGAAACCTGCGCCACGTCGGCGCTGCCGCCGATCACCGCGTTCATCGAGCCGATGCCGGGGATGAGCACGCTTTTGACGCTGAGCCCGTGCTTCGCCCAAAGCCCGAGATCGTCGGCGACATAGCCCTCCATGAAAGTGAGGCTGTAGGCCGGCACCGCCATGGTCACGGCCTCGAGCTTCGGCTGCGCGTAGAGCGGCGGCGCGGCAATGCCCAAAAGCCCCAGCGCCACCACGATCGCCCGACAGGTACGCATACCGCCCCTCCCTGCTTCGACACCCCGGCGCGATCATGCGGGCTCCAGGGCGATCCATCAATGGGTTGATCGCGACCCGCTTTTCCTGGGAAGATCGCGGCCGCTGCTGCACCTTGACGGGGGGACAAGACGATGAGCGACCTTCAGGACCGGATTCGCGATCTCGTGCTCGCCAACCGCATCCTCGCGCACGAGGGCGTGGTCGACGCCTATGGCCATGTCAGCGTGCGCAGCCCGCTCGATCCGAACCGGTATTTCATATCGGTCTCGCGCAGCCCCGAACTCGTCAAGGGCGACGACGTCATCGAGTGCACGCTCGACGGCACGCCGGTGCGGCCGGAGAAGCGGGCGCTCTATATCGAGCGCCACATTCACGGCGGCATCTACGAGCGCCGCCCCGAAGTCATGGCGGTGGTCCACAGCCACGCCCTCGAGGTGCTGCCCTTCAGCATCAGCACGACACCGCTCGAGCCGGTGCTTCATTCGGGCGGCGTGCTCGGCCATCACCTGCCGGTGTGGGACATCGCCGACCGCTTCGGCGATACCTCGCTGTTGGTGGAGAACATGCCGCAGGGGCGCGATCTCGCCGAGCGGCTGGCGGCGAACCGCGTCGTGCTGATGCGCGGCCACGGCTTCGCCGCCGGCGGACGCTCGATCCTCGAGGTGGTGCGCATCGCCACCATCCTGCCGCGCAACGCCCGGGCGTTGATGGACGCGCTTCGCCTCGGCGGCGGGGTGAAGGCGCTGTCGCCCGGCGAGATCGACATCCGCATGGCCGGGCGCAACGACGGCCCCGAACTCTACCGCGCCTGGGAATACTGGGCGACCCGCGCCGGCTGCGCCGACATGCTGAAGCCGACATCGCCGCCGCGGCGGGCCGGCGCCAAGCCCGCGCCCAAGCGCAAGGCGGCAGCGCGCAAGCGGCGCTGACCGGCCGGCCGCCGGGCCATGCCGTCATAGGCGCCCCGACCGCCGGTTCACGCGAGGTTTCGGCAAATTTTACCCGCATCGCCGGTTCGATCGCGGCAATCCGATCTGGCACTGGCCGGCACAGCCGCACGTGACGTCTTAGCCGACATCCCGTACTTCCGGCACAGATCGGCGGCCTTCGCCCCCGCCTCGTGCTCGCGCAGAACCGCAATGATCTGCTCTTCCATGAACCTGCTTCGCTTCATCGGTCCGTCCCCCTCGTCGGGCCGGACTCTAACTCCCAGTGGACGAGAATCTCAGTGGCAGGTCACAGACCATAAGCATATGCCGGAGCCGGTGCGGCGCATCGAGGTGTTCACGGGTGCGGGCCGGCGTCGGAGCTGGTCGCCGGAAGAGAAGGCGGCGATCATCGCCGAGAGTTACGTCGAGGGCGAGACCGGACTGATTTCCTTTGGGACGGAAATTTGCTAGAACACGCTGATTTCATTGACGTTTGAACTCGTATGTCTCAAATGACTAGGGGAAGCTACCCACCCGAAAAGGCGAGGCATTTCGCGGCGCGACGTGATTGAAAAAGCTCATGACAATTTCCGCGTCAGAGCTTGGGGGCGGCGGGGGCGGATACGCTTTTGTAGGCCTTGATAGCATCCGCCTTCAATTGCTCTATCGATTCACGCTCATCGTTCATGCATGCCGGCGGATCCCAAATCGCAATTTTTAGACCATCGGCCTTGGTTTTGTCAATCCCATTCACGGTAAACCTCGCATTAATGAGGAAAACATTTGAATACTTAGTAGTATTGCCCACACCACACCCCGAGCCGACATTAAGGCCAGTCAAATCGCTTGGCTCCCCAGCAGCCACATCGCTATAGCTATACATCTCCATGTTGTTCAAGTTCTTGGAACTCAGCTGGGATTTTTGTGTGAACGCCCATATCCATGTAAAACTTCCGGGCGGCCGGAACGAAGGCGGCCCATATTTCTTCATAACGCCCGCCTTGAGAGCGCTTGTAGACGGATCGAGGAGGGGGTTTGGTTCCCCGTAGGGGGGGCTGTTAAAGAGGACGTTGCGGTGAATGACGTTAAGCCTGTTGCCGGTCGCAGGGCCGGTGAAATACACCGTGAGAGCATCGCTTCCCCCGTGAGCCATAGACTTGTCATATATAATAGTCTGGACGTAGGGATTAGACTGAACTGTAACTCCCCTGTATGCGAAACTGTCACGTCTTTTTATTACCTGACTTGGCCCGCCTGGGTAGCTCTTTTTGAGGATCGCTTCCACCTGGGAGACCGTCATGCCGATCCGGATGCCGAGGACGTCGGCGCTTACCCCGGGATGGGAGAACGTCACCGGCTGAAGCTTCGGCACAAGCGAGACGGTGGTGGTTGCCTGTTGCGCATTGGCGCCGGGCGTCACCATGAACAACACGGCAAATCCAATCGAAGCGATCTGTAACGCTTTCATAAGGTCCCCAAATTCCATGTTCAATGACCCCTGCAGTAGAAGTGAAGCCAAGTACCCAGCTGATCATCGGCAACGGTGAATGCATTCTGGGTTAATGCCGCGTTGTTACCTGTCTTCGCCCACTCCTGGTAAGCGGAGGCCTCTTCCTCTGAGGCTGCTTTGATGTCGGACGGGGCGATGTCAGCGAGGTGCTGCATTGCCTTGGCCGCCATTTTGATCGCCGGTAGGCTCTGGTTGTCTTGAAGGCCGGCGTTTTGAATCGCCGCCTCATCAACTGCCTTGCAGAATACGGCGACAGGCGATGCGTGAGAGCCGGAAGCGCCAAGAGTGAGTATGGAAACGGTTAGGATTGCGATGCGAATAGGATTTATGACGCCTCTCCCCCGACTCCTGTCGGCTACCAATGAATTCGTGCTAACCGAGATTCCCCATATGACTGCCGATCCGCCGTGAATATTCTCGCTTTTTCGTCCTTCTTGCAAGGCGGACGGGAGGTGCAGATGGCGACCAGCATGTCGGGCGTCCTGATCGGTGATCGATGGGGCTGATCTGGCCATTTTCTTCTTCATTCGGACACACTTCTCCCGTCGTCATATCGCATCCGACCGTCCCGGCTTCTACGCCGGAGCCGGTCTTTGTCGCAACCCGTCAATCAGTCGCAGAATCTCCCCAAACATCTTCCTCGGGACCGCGACTTCGGCCATCAGGAATGTCGCGTATCGCCCATGGCTCACGACCTTCGCGCCGATCTTGATGAGTTTCTCGCGCAAGCCGGTCAACGACCACGGCTCCGCCGTCTCGGGCATCGCCAGCGTCCGCATGAAATTGCCGAGGTTGTAGGCGAGCGCATGAAGCTGAAGACGGACCGCGTTGGCAGCGAACGAACGGCATGAGAGCCGCGTCCACTTGATGGCGCCCTTGCCCTCTTTGATCCACTGCTTGCAGGCGCCGCGCTGATTGTAGAACGCGACGACGCGTTCGGCCGACCGCGCCAAGTTGGTGACGATGAAGCCGACGCGGGGACAAAGCTCGCCCGGATGCCACTCGACCTTGGCCACCACGCGCCGCGGCTTCTTCCAGCTTTGCGCCTGATAGCTGAAGCTCGCATGGAACCGCCGCACCTCGTTCGGGGGACGCCCAACCGGACGCACGAGGAGATGTTCGATCTTACCCTGCGAGATGCGGTTGGCCGGAAGGCGGATCGTGTACCTGATGCCTTCGGCTTCGAGAAACTCGTACACCTCTGGCATGGCGGAGGCCGCATCGGCGCGAAAATAAAGGCGCGCGATCTTGCCTGAATAACGCGCCACCACCGGGCGCAACGTGCACTCCCATTCGTTGGCGCTATGAACATTGCCGGACCGCAACGCGCATCGCTCCAGGTCGCCGAACTGGTTGAACACGAACAGCGGGTGATAGCAGGTGCAGCCGAAATGACCGTTGTAGGCGCTCCCCTCCTGTTCGCCGTAGATCGGGCTCTCGCTCGAATCCATGTCGAGCACGATGAGCTTCGGCGGACGCCGCCGGTGTACGCGGTCGATCCACTGCCCTGACAGATCGGCAAGTGCGGCGAGGTTCTCCGGACGCGTGAGCCATTCCGTCTCGAAACGCCCCATCTCGCTGGCGGACGCCGCAGCATCGTAAACCGCTCGGTCGCCGACAACCCACCGCATCGCCGGGTCGCGGCACAGCCGCTCGGCGTCGTTCACGTCCTCATAACCGGCGAGCCGTCCGAACACCGATTGCCGCAGCAGACCGACGAGCGCGTGCCGACCGTTCTTGCCGGTCCGTGCATCGGCAAGCACGTCACCGGCCATGTCGGTCAAGCCGACCGCGTCATCCAACTCGCGATAGGCCAGCAATCCGCCGTCGGAGGTGATCGCAGAGCCGCGGAATCGAAGCCTCAGGCGGCGATCAAAATCGAGCTTCAGCGCCGCGCGCGTCGATTCACCCGTCGGGTCCGCCATCCTCGCCTCGCTCGCGCTCGGATAAGGTGCTGAATCCTATATCAGAATCGTCGCAGCTCCGGCAAGAAATCGCGTCTCATCCGGGGAATGCGGGTTAAGTGCCTATCCATCATTTCGCGCCGCCGTCTTGCCGTGACGCGTGCTTCAATCGGGTCCAGCGATGGAACGCTGTTATGTGCATCCACCGGCACTTTAGCGTTCTATCATGGCCAAGCGGCGCAATACAGCCCCCGGCCGCCGCGCCTCCAGTATCCATTCCTTTGCCCTCGAGCAAGCGGCGGCGTGGCCGACGACGGCACCAAAATGCTCCGTCGAGCGGTTATTTTGCGTTGCGTTCCCGAAAAGGCGATACCCCAAGATATCATGAGCAAAGGGCCGTAATAATAGTAACGCCATATTTGCCCATTCAAGGCGATGGCGCATAGAAATACGATGCCTGCGTCATAGAGAAACCCGGCGACGGACCGCGACCCCCAGAGCAAAATGAAAAGCGCTCCCGCTGCCAGAACACCGAGCTGCAGTATCGAGCGCGCCCGCTCCGCGTTGAGCAGCAACGGCAAGCTATTGAAACCAACCGAGTTATATGCATTGCGTGCCGAGTGCCAGCCCGAAATTGCGATGCTTGGTCTGGCAATGAAAACCGTGTACAGGAAATTCGGCGAAGAAACAATGAATGGGCCTAAAAGCAAAAGCGCCGTGCCAGCGGTGAGTAGCGCGTAAAATGTTACGCGCGGAATTGATAATCCGCGGAGGAAAAATGCCTCCGATAACCCGGCAACTGCGAGCATTAATTGGCTGGTGGCAAGCAGGCAGCCCAAGAGCAAGCTCGCCAAGACCATCCGCCCCCTCAACAGTGCCGCCATGAAGCAGACCTCACCCAGCCACATCGGAGGAGCCTCAGTGTCCATTGCCTGTAACACCGGAAGCGACGCAATGACGGGGTAGAAAACAAGGCGCGGAAGAACGCGGTCATCTGCGGCGACTAGCGTTCGCTCGAACACGACAATGATCCCTACCCAGCAGGCGAAATTGACCCAATGCAAGTTTATGCCGAGTAATTCAAAAGGGAGATATGACAACCATTCCAAGGGCAGGTAAAAAAATGGTCCGAGGGAAACGCTCCGATAATCTGCTTGGTATGGATCGACCCCCTGCACGAAGTAGTGGATTGCAGCCTTCGTGATAGGAATTAAGTCCATTCCGGGGCTGGTTGGCGATATTGCGATAAAATACGCAAGCTGCGCCGTCACGCTAACCATCGCGATAACGGCAATTGCCATTGGTAAACGGTAATTCTTTCGCCAAACGCGCGCCCCAAGCACGGCCAACCAAAGCACCGACGCAAATCCGATAGCGTAGCGGCTTTGCATGGTGAAATAAGCGTCAGCTGAGACAAATCCGCAAAGCGTGATCCACGTGGTATCAGGATGGAGCGCCACGCGATTGCCAGCATCGACTTTCGCTGACGAGCGAACGCGAACCACAATAAGACCGAGAACACAGCAGAAGAACGCGACGGAACCCGCTTTGTAGCTCAGGACCCTCCACAATTCGGGGAGGTGGCTGGCTATGCTGTAGGCGAGCGCGAGAACGAATACGACGACAAAAAACAACGCCACGGAGAACGGCGATCGAGCCGCGTACGCGCCCGCAATTTGTCCAACAATGGGTCTCGCGTGTTGCGGTTCCGTCGTCTTTGGCCAGGGCTTCATGGCAAGGCATCCCCAACGGGAATCGTGCCGCCCTCATTCCGCCGTGGCTGGCCCGGTCATCGCGCGGCGACGATCAGCAGGTTCGACGTCACGCCGAGCAGCCGCACGCCGCGAATTTCCACATCGGCCCCGACCGCCTTGTGCCGAACGAGTCTGCGCAGATCGCCCGCAGACAATAAACCAGAATTCCCCGGATGACATCCGATCTGGCGTGAATGTTCTCACTTTTCGGACCTTCCTGCAATCCGGACCAGGGGTGCAGACGGCTGCCGGCACCTGGGGCAGTTCGAACGGTGGTTGAGGGGGTAATCTGGCCATTTTCCTTGGCATTCGGACACACTTCTCCCGTTGAGAGCTGTTGAGCGCATGATCAGCCAGCGTTTCACGCTGGCACTGGTGGCGCACGCAGTCGCGCGATGAGCCTCAGGATGTCGGCGAACAGTTTTCGCGGCACCGCGACCTCGGCCATTTGGAAAGTGACGTAGCGCCCATGGCTGACGACCTTGGCGCCGATCTTGATGAGTTTCTCGCGCAAGCTGGTCAGCGACCACGGTTCCGCTGTCTCGGGCATCGCCAGGGTCCGCATGAAGTTTCCGAGATTGTAGGCGAGCGCGTGAAGCTGAAGACGGACGGCGTTGGCGGCGAAGGAGCGGCATGACAGCCGCGTCCACTTGATCGCGCCCTTTCCCTCTTTGATCCACTGCTCGCAGGTGCCGCGATGGTTGTAGAAGGCAACCACGCGCTCCGCCGGTCGCACCAGGTTGGTGACGAGGAAGCCGACACGCGGGCAAAGCTCACCCGGATGCCACTCAACCTTGGCCACCACGCGCCGCGGCTTCTTCCAGCTCTGTGCCTGATAGCTGAAGCTCGCAGGAAACCGCCGCACGTCGTTCGGTGGACGCCCGACCGGACGCGAGAGCAGATGTCCGATCTTGTCCTGCAAGACCCTGTTGGCCGGCAAGCGGATCGTGTACTTGATGCCTTCGGCTTCGAGGAACTCGTACACCTCCGGCATGGCGAAGGCCGCATCGGCGCGAAAATATAGGCGCGCGATCTTGCCTTGATAGCGCGCGATCACCGGGCGCAGGGTGCGCTTCCACTCGTCCGCGCTATGAACGTTGCCCGGTCGCAACGCGCACCGCTCCAAATCGCCGAACTGATTGAACACGAACAGCGGGTGATAGCAGGTGCAGCCGAAGTGACCGTTGTAGGCGCTGCCCTCCTGCTCGCCGTAGATCGGGCTCTCGCTCGAATCCATGTCGAGCACCACGAGCTTCGGCGGACGCCGCCGGTGCACGCGGTCGATCCACTGCCCGGACAGATTGGCGAGCGCGGCGAGGTTCCCGCGACGCGTGAGCCATTCCGCCTCGAACCGCCCCATCTCGCTGGCGGATGCCGCAGCATCGTGAACTGCGCGGTCGCCGACAACCCATCGCATCGCCGGGTCGCGGCACAGCCGCTCGGCGTCGTTCACGTCCTCATAACCGGCGAGCCGTCCGAACACCGATTGCCGCAGCAGACCGACGAGCGCGTGCCGACCGTTCTTGCCGGTCCGTGCATCGGCAAGCACGTCACCGGCCATGTCGGTCAAGCCGACCGCGTCATCCAACTCGCGATAGGCCAGCAATCCGCCGTCGGAGGTGATCGCAGAGCCGCGGAATCGAAGCCTCAGGCGGCGATCAAAATCGAGCTTCAGCGCCGCGCGCGTCGATTCACCCGTCGGGTCCGCCATCCTCGCCTCGCTCGCGCTCGGATAAGGTGCTGAATCCTATATCAGAATCGTCGCAGCTCCGGCAAGAAATCGCGTCTCATCCGGGGAATGCGGGCTTAGAAGGCACGGCCTTCGCCATTGCCGGCAAATTCGCGGCAAATCCCCGCATTCAAGCGCAGCCGACGGCGGCTTCGTCGCGGTCCCCGCACGCATAAAGAACGATTGCTTTACCCCGATTGGCCAAGAATGCCACCTCCCGGCAGGAAGGTCGGCCGCCGTCGGAACGGCAATGCTGGAGCCCGGCGCAACCGTGCCTCGGCCGCAGCCTTCGCCAAACGACCAGCCGGCGCAGGAGCGAACCATGGGAACGATTTGATGCGCGCGATGGCCAAATCGACAGCGGCGCCAGGCGGTATTCCGCTCGACCTGGCCCCGATGCTGTCGCCCTATGGACGGCACAAGGGTCTCTCGCTTCGGGTCGAGCGTTTACCCGACCACGCGCGGCTGTCCCGGGGGCGCAACAACTTCGATCGTTCCTGGTCGCTGACGCCGGACGATTTGGATGGCCTCGTCTACCAGCCCCCGGAAGGCATGGACGAGACGCATACCCTTGCCATCAGAATTCTCAGCCTCGACGGCGACTACGGTGCCACGCTCGCGGTCCACGATCTCCCCGTCTCGCCGAGCGATGCCCGATCGACGGTCGTGTCGGATGCGGCCGCGATGCCGGGAAGCGACGCGGACCGCCGACTGCACGATGAATGGGCGGAGGTAAAGGCGTCGCTCGCCGCCCGCGACGGCCAGCTCGCCGAAATGCGGCAAACGGTCGAGCTCGCCTTGGCGGCAGGTTCCCGGCAGGCGATCGAAGTCGAACTGGCCGCGGCGCGCACGGCCTGGGAATCCGAACTCGAAACGCGCCTAGCCGAGGCAGCGGCGAATCTCGAGACGAGCCGCGCGGCGTGGCAGGCCGAAGCGGAAGCGCACGTGCGCGACAGCATCGAACAGGCACGCGAACACTGGCGGCAAGAGGCCGAAGCGGCCCGGTTGCAAGCAGAGGCAGCATGGAAGGCCGACGCGGATGCTCGGCTCGCTGCCGCCGAAGCGGAATGGCAAGAGCGATCCGCGCGCGCACGCGCCGAAGCGACGGCGCAGTTCGAATGCGCAGAGACGGCGCTGGCCGAGGCCGCGCGTGACCGGCGCGACGAACTGGCCGCAGCGCGAACCGCCTGGGAAGCCGAGCTGGAACGGCGCCTGGCCGAAGCCGCAGCCGAGGCCGCAGCGAAGCTCGAGGCGAACCGCGCGGCGTGGCAGGCAGAACAGGACGACCGCCTCGCCGAGGCGGAAGCGCGTGCACATGACGGCATCGAACAGGCGCACGAACGCTGGCGGCAAGAGGCCGAAGCGGCTTGGTGGCAAGCAGAAGAAGCGTGGAAGGCCGATGCGGCCGCTCGGCTCGCCGCCGCCGAAGCGGAATGGCAAGGGCGATCTGCTCGCGCACTTGCCGAGGCCAACGCTCAAGCCGAGGCCGCGCGCGACCTGCGCGACGAGCTGGCCGAGGCGAACGCCTTGCTCGCCGCCCGCGAGCGCGAACTGGCCGACATGCGGCAAACCCTCAAGCAGGCGGCGGGGGCCAGCCAGGCCATCGAGGCCGAGCTGGTCGCGGCGCGAACCGCCTGGGAACGAGAACTTGAAACGCGCCTGGCCGAGGCGGCGGCGAAGGCCGCGGCGCATCTCGAGACGAGCCGCGCCGAGTGGCAGGCGGCGCAGGACGATCGCCTTGCCGCCGCCGAAGCGGAATGGCGAGAGCGATCCGCCCGCGCACTGGCCGAGGCGACAGCACGATTTGAACGCGCCGAGGCGACGCTGGCCGAGGCCGGCGCACAGGCCGAGGCCGTGCGCGACCTGCGCGACGAGTTGGCCGAGGCGAACGTCTTGCTCGCCGCCCGCGAGCGCGAACTGGCCGACATGCGGCAAACCGTCAAGCAGGCGGCGGCGGGGTCCAGCCAGGCCATCGAGGCCGAGCTCGCCGTGGCGCGAACCGCCTGGGAACGAGAACTCGAAACGCGCCTGGCCGAGGCGGCGGCGAAGGCCGCGGCGCATCTCGAGACGAGCCGCGCCGAGTGGCAGGCGGAGCAGGACGATCGCCTTGCCGCGACGAACGAGCGCGTGCAAGACCGCATCGAACAGGCTCGCGAACGCTGGCGACAGGAGGCCGAAGCGGCCCGGTCGCAGGCGGAGGCAGCGTGGAAAGCGGAAGCCGATTTCCGGCTCGCCGCCGCCGAAGCGGAATGGCAAGAGCACTCTGCCCGCGCGCAGGCCGAGGCGACGGCACGATTTGAACGCGCCGAGGCGACGCTGGCCGAGGCCGGCGCACAGGCCGAGGCCGCGCGCGACCTGCGCGACGAGTTGGCCGAGGCGAACGCCTTGCTCGCCGCCCGCGAGCGCGAACTGGCCGACATGCGGCAAACCGTCAAGCAGGCGGCGGGGGCCAGCCAGGCCATCGAGGCCGAGCTGGTCGCGGCGCGAACCGCCTGGGAACGAGAACTTGAAACGCGCCTAGCCGAAGCGGAGGCGCGCGCGCACGACCGCATCGAACACGACCGCGAACGCGGGCAACAAGAAGCCGACGCGGCCCGGTCGCAGGCGGTGGAAGCCTCGAAGGCCGACGCCGCCGCTCGACTCGCCGCCGCCGAAGCACAATGGCGGGAGCAATCCGCCCGTGCGCTGGCCGAAGCGACGGCGCGGTCGGAACGCGCCGAGGCGGCGCAGGCGGAAGCGAAAGCGTCCCTCACCGCCCGCGAATCCGAGTTGGCCAAGGCGCGCGAACGCTGGACCGCGGAGGCCCAGGCCGCCCTCCGCAAGGCGGAAGAAGCCTGGAAACGCGACGAGGCCCAAAGGCTGGCGGCAGCCCGGGCGGAATGGCAGAAAGCCGCACGGGCCGCCAATTCCCGGGGCAAAGCAGCCAAGGCGATGACGCAGCCGCGTCAAGCGAAGGTCGTAGATTTCATGCTCCGCGCCAGTGCCCTCGCCGCATTCGTGGCGCTGGCCACGGTGCTCTATCCCCGCCTCGAGCCCCGCATCGAGCCGATCATTGTCCAGCGGTGGTGGCCGAAAATCGTCCCGCTCGCAACCGAGATCGAGGCTCGTCTCGGCATCGGCAACAGCGCGATCCAGCCCGCGCCGACGGAACCGGGGCAAGCCGCGGCAGCGCACAGCATCATCGACGTCCCGGTCGCGAATGTTCGCGCCGGCCCCTCGACGGCGACCGCGGTGATCACGACGCTGCCGCACGATGTGGAAGTCACGCCGGTGGAGCGGCGCGGTAAGTGGGTTCGTATTCAAATCATCGCCGAAGACGGCAAGCCGCAGCAGGAGGGTTGGGTGTACGGCGAGTTTCTGAAGGACAAGGCCGACCCGTAAGGTCGTCGCGCCGGCGCCCTGTCCGCGCCCTAAGCCCCGACGCGCGCGGCGCGGCTCGAGCCCCATCCCCGTTCGATCGCACCGATGGCGGCATAGCGCTCGGCATCGCGGAAGCTCGACCAGTAGTCATAGGATTCGCGGATGGGCTCGAACAGGCGCGGCGGGCGCGCATCGGTTTCGGGAAACTCCTCCATGCCGAAACTGTATTCGAGCGTGAGCCCGTCCGGCTCGAGGAAATAGAGGAACACGCTGCCCGACGGCGGATGGCGCCCGGGACCATAGACGATGGCGACGCCGTTCTTGCCGAAGCGGGCGATGGCGCGGCCGATGTCGTCGATCTCGCTGACCATGAAATTGACGTGATGAAGCTGCGCCCGCGCGCCCTTGATGAGCGCGATGCCGTGATGATAAGGGCTCGGATGACAGCGCATGAAGCACGCTTGGCCGTCGATCACGTCGGAAACGCGGAAGCCGAGCACGCGGGTATAGAACGCGCAGGCCGCATCGAAATCGGGCACGCGCAGCACGACGTGACCGAGGCGCTGGATCTTGGCGAGACGCGGCACGAACGGATCGCTGAACTCGCGCATGCCGGCATAGAGCTCGAAGGTCGCGCCGGTGAACGGCTCGACGATGCGCACGGCACGGCCCTGATGCAAGGCCACGCATTCCGCCACCGCGACGTCGGCGACCTCGACCCCGGCGGCGGCGAAGCCGCGCGCGGCTTCATCGACCTCGTCCGCGCCTTCGAGCGCGAGGCCGATGCGCTTCAACCCCGGTGCGGCGGCGCCATAGAGAACCACATCGTGGTGCGCGTGGCCGCAGCGAAAGAACAGTGCGCCATCCTCGCCCTCGCCGCTCGGCTGCAGGCCGAGCTGGTGCTCGTAGAACGCGCGGGCGCGGCCGAGATCGGTGACGTTGAGCGCGACATAGCCGAGCCTGACATAGCGGGGCATTCCTGTCCTCCTCGCCGCCGCGGAGGCGTCGATGATAGGTGCGGCGTTCGCTGCCGCCAAGCGCCGCCTCTGGCGGCGGACCGAACGGGCGCTATGATCGCGCCGATGCCGCTCGCGACCGTCACCGCTCCGCCCGATCCCGTCATCCTCCGCTTCATCGAAGCGTCCGGCCTCTTTCCGCGAACCGCGCCACTCGATTTCGAGCCGCTCGCGGGTGGCGTTTCGTCGGACATCTGGCTCGTCCGCGCCGGCGGCCGCGCGCTCTGCGTCAAGCGCGCCCGCGAACGGCTCAAGGTCGCGGCGCCGTGGCGCGTTTCCGTCGCCCGCAATGCGACCGAGGCGGCCTGGCTGCAGACCGCCGGCACGATTCTGCCCGGCGCCGCGCCCGCGGTGCTGGCGGAGGATGCGGCGGCGGGAATCTTCGCGATGGAATATCTCCCGCCCGCCACCTATCCGGTGTGGAAGGATGCGCTGCGCCGGGGCGCGGTCGATCTTGGTTTCGCCGCCGCCGTCGCCGCGCGCCTGGTGCGGATTCATTCCGCGACGGCGCGCGCGGAGAATACGGGACGCCGCTTCGCGACCGACGCCATCTTCCACGCCATCCGCCTCGAGCCCTATCTCCTGGCGACGGCGCGGGTGCATCGCGATCTCGCCCCGGCGCTCGAGGCCTTGGCGGCGGCAACGGCGGCGACACGCCGCGCCCTCGTCCATGGCGATGTCAGCCCCAAGAACATCCTCATGGGGCCGGACGGGCCGGTGTTCATCGACGCCGAATGCGCCTGGTTCGGCGATCCCGCCTTCGACCTTGCCTTCTGCCTCAATCATCTCCTGCTGAAATGCCTGTGGGTCCCGGCGGCCGCGGCGCCATTCCTCGCCGCCTTCGACGCTCTCGCGTCCGCCTATCTCGCTTCGGTCGATTGGGAGGATGCCGCGGCGCTCGAGCTGCGTGCGGCGCGGCTCCTGCCCGGCTTGTTCCTCGCCCGCATCGACGGCACATCACCGGTCGAATACGTGACGCGAGAGAACGACAAGGCGCGGGTGCGGCGCGTCGCCGGCGCGCTCCTGCTCCGTCCCGCGGCGCGGCTCGCGGCGGTGCGCCGCGCGTGGGCCGCAGAAATCGGAGCTTGAGCATGGTCGGCGCGCGCATCGAGCGCATCCATGGCCGCCGCGTCTGGGATTCGCGCGGACGGCCCACGGTCGAGGCGGAGATCGTCGTGACCGGCGGCGCGCGCGGCCGGGCGATCGCCCCCGCCGGCGCCTCGCGCGGCCGGCACGAGGCGGTCGAGCTGCGCGACGGCAGCGATTGGCTCGACGGATACGACGTGACGCGCGCCATCGCCGGCATTGACGGCGGCATCGACGCGGCGCTGCGCGGCATGGACATCGCCGACCAGCAGGCGATCGACGACCGCCTCGTCGCGCTCGACGGCACGCCGAACAAGGCGAGGCTCGGCGGCAACGCCACCACCGCGGTTTCGCTCGCCGCGCTCCATGCCGCCGCCGCTTCCACCGGCGTGCCATTGTGGCGTCACCTGGCGGGGGACGCGCCGGCGACATTGCCGCTGCCGCAAATCCAGATTTTCGGCGGCGGCGCCCATGCCGCGCGGCGCATCGACATCCAGGATTTTCTCATCCTGCCGCTTGGCGCCCGGTCCTTCGCCGAGGCCATGACCATAGCGGCACGGGTCTATCACGCCGCGGGCGCGATCCTCGAGGAAGCCGGCAAGCGCGCCGGTGTGGCCGACGAAGGCGGCTGGTGGCCGAATTTCATCTCGAACACCGAAGCGCTCGACACCGCGATGCGCGCCATCGAGCGCGCGCGGCTGCGCCCGGGCGAGGACGTGGCGCTCGCCCTCGACGTCGCCGCCTCGCAATTGCGCGACGGGAGCTTCTATCGCTTCGAGGGGCGGAACCTCGAAAGCGGCACGTTCGTTGATCTTCTCGCCGGCTGGTGCCGGGCCTATCCGATCCTCTCGGTCGAGGACCCGGCCGCCGAGGACGACGATGCCGGCATGCAAGGCTTCACGTCGGCGATGGGCGGGCGCATTCAGGTCGTGGGGGACGACTATCTCGTCACCTCGGCGGCGCGGATCGCAGCAGCGGCCGCGCATGGCGCCTGCAACGCGGCGCTCATCAAGCCCAACCAGGCCGGCACCGTCAGCGAGACGCGCGCGGCGCTGATGGCGGCGCGGGAGGCGGGATGGCGCACCATCGTCTCCGCCCGCTCGGGCGAGAGCGAGGATTTGTCGATCGTCCATCTCGCGGTCGGCTGGGGCGCGGACCAGCTCAAGTTCGGGTCCTTCGCTCGCTCGGAGCGGATGGCGAAGTGGAACGAGGCGCTGCGGATCGAGGAGGAATTGGGCGCGACCGCCTTCCGCGGCCGAAGCGGGCTCATGCGATGAAGGCGGTGCTGCAATTCCGCGCGAGCCCGGGCTTCTGCGCCCGGCTCGCCGCGCTCGAAGGATTGGACGTGACCGTGGTCGCGGAAGCGGACAAGGCGGAATTCGCGCGCGCGATGTGCGACGCCGACGTACTGCTGCACGCGCTCGAACCGGTGACCGAAGCGGTGATGGAAGGGGCGCCGCTGCTGCGCCTCATTCAAAAGATCGGCGTCGGCGTCAACACCATCGACCTCGACGCGGCGCGGCGGCGCGGCATCGCCGTCTGCAACATGCCCGGCACCAACACCCAGGCCGTGGCCGAGATGACGATGCTCCTGATGCTCGCCGTGCTGCGGCGCGTGACGGCGCTCGATGTGCTGACCCGCGCCGGTGAAGGCTGGACCCCGCCGCTTGCCGTGATCGACGCGCTGGGCGAACTGGGCGGGCGCGAGGTCGGGCTCTTGGGGTTCGGCGCGGTCGGGCGCCGGCTCGTGCCGATGCTGCACGGCTTCGGCGCGCGCGTCGTCTATACCGCGCGGCAATCGCAGGCCGACGCGGGAATTTCGTTCCTGCCGCTGGCGGAACTGCTGCGGCGGGTCGATATCCTGTCGCTCCATCTGCCGCTCGCGCCGGCGACCGCGCGGATCATCGACGCGGCGGCGCTCGCTGCGATGAAGCGCGGCAGCATCCTCATCAACACCGCGCGCGGCGGGCTCGTCGACGAGGCGGCGCTCCACGCGGCGCTCACCTCGGGGCATCTCGCCGCCGCCGGACTCGATGTCTTCGATCAGGAGCCGGTACCGGCCAGCAATCCGCTGCTCGCGCTCGACAATATCGTGGCGACGCCGCATCTGTCGTGGCTCACCGCCGAGACGCTCGACCGCAGCCTTGGCATCATCATCGAGAACTGCCGGCGTCTCGGCGCCGGCAAAAAGCTGCTGCACCGCGTGGTCTAGCGTCGTTGACAGGATGCGGTGCGGCGCCTAAGCGTTCGCCGACGCGACTTTCCGGGTGTCCCCATGAGCGAGCGAGAGATCGACCCGCGGCGCATCGCCCTCATCGGCTTCGGCGAATTCGGCAAGACCTTCGCCCGCGGCTTCGTGGCCACGGGCCGGCACGAGGTCGCGAGCTACGACATTCTTTTCGACAATTCCGAGCGCGGCGCCGCGCTGCGCGAGACAGCGCGCGCGATGGGAGTCGAGGCGGCGCCCACGGCTGCGGCCGCGGCCGCGGGTGCACAGGTGGTGATCTCGGCGGTGACGGCGTCATCGGCCTTCGCCGTCGCCGAGGATGCCTCGCGCTATCTCCGCGCCGGCCAGTTCTTTCTCGACATCAATTCGGTCTCGCCCGAGACCAAGCGCGCCGATGCGGCCGCGGTCGCGCCGTCGGGTGCGCATTACGTCGAGGCCGCAGTGATGGCGCCGGTCGCGCCCTATGGGCTCAAAGTGCCGATGCTGCTGGGCGGCACGGCGGCGGCGGAATTGGCCGCGCTGCTCGCGCCTTCCGGGTTGCGCATGGAACCGGTCGCGACCGAGATCGGCGAGGCGTCGGCGATCAAGATGTGCCGCAGCGTGATGATCAAGGGGATCGAGGCGCTCGCGGTCGAATGCTTCATGACGGCGCGGCGCTATGGCGTCGAGGACCGCATCGTCGCCTCGCTCAACGAGACCTTCAAGCCGCTCGATTGGGAGAAGCTCGCGGGCTACCTGATCGAGCGCGTGGTCCAGCATGGCCGCCGCCGCGCCGCCGAGATGCGCGAGGCGGCCGAGACCGTCGCCGCCATCGGCCTCGACCCGGTGATGACGAGCGCGACCGCCCTCCGCCAGGACTGGGTTGCCGACCGCGTCGATGCGCTGCCGGCGCTCAAGGGCATGAAGGAAGCGGAGTGGCGCGACGCCGCGGACCGTTTGCTGGCGCTCATCGGCAAGAAGGCGGACGCGGCGGGGTAACCGGTTCGCGCGGCGCTATGCCGCGAAGATTTCCTTGAGGCGGCCGACGAGCCGGGCGTGGCGGGGAGCGTCGGCGACGCTGACGGCGTGGCCGACGCCGAGATAGCGTTCCGCGACTTCGGGCGAGGCGAGCAGTTCCCGCCCCGTGCCCTCGAGCGCCACGCGCCCCATCTCGATGACGTAGGCGCGGTCGGCGATCGCGAGACTCAATTTCGCATTCTGCTCCGACAGCACGATCGCCAGCCCCTGCGCGCGCAGCCCGGCAATGAGGCGGAAAATCTCGGCCACCAGCACCGGCGCCAATCCCAGCGACGGCTCGTCCAGCACCAGAAGCCGCGGCGCCGCCATGAGGCCGCGCGCGATCACCAGCATCTGCTGCTGTCCGCCGGAGAGATTGGCGACGGGCTCGCGAAAACGCTCCCGCAGGACGGGGAATTGCGCGCACACCGCGTCGATGCGCTGCGCCAGTTCGGCCTCGCTCCAGTGATGGCGATGGACATAGGCGCCGAGGCGCAGATTCTCCGTCACGGTGAGGGCGCCGAATACCTGCCGCCCCTCCGGCACCTGGGCGATGCCGCGCAGCACGCGCGCCCGCGGCGACAGCCGGTCGATGCGTTCGCCCTCGAAGCGGATTTCGCCTTCGCGCGCCGGCAGGAGACCCGAGATGGTTTTCACCAGCGTCGACTTGCCGGCGCCGTTGGCCCCGACCAGCGCCACGATCTCGCCGGCGCCCACGACAAGGTCGATGCCGTGGATCACGTCCATGCTGCCATAGCCGGTATGAAGCCCCTTGACCTCGAGCATCTAGGGCGCCTCCTGCCCGACATAGGCGGCGATGACGCGCGCGTCGTTCTGGATCTCGCGCGGCGTGCCGTGGGCGACGATGCTGCCGGCATCGAGCACGATGACCTCGTCCGCGACGCCCATGACGAGGGACATGTTGTGCTCGACCACCATGACAGTGATGCCGCTGTCGCGCACCGCGCGCAGCAGCGCCGCGAGATCGGCGGTCTCGGCATCGTTGAGGCCGGCGGCCGGCTCGTCGAGGAGAAGCAGCCGTGGCCGGGCCATGAGGGCGCGCACGACCTCGAGCAGCTTCTGCCCGCCCATCGGCAGATCGGTCGCCGCCTGGTCGCGGAACGGTCCCAGCCCGACGAGGTCGAGAAGTGCGTCCGCCTGCGCCGCGATCCGCCCCTCCTCGCGCCGAGTGCCGGGAAGCCACAGCATCTGCTGCCAGGCCGGCCGCCTGATGTGAAGATGCGCGCCCGCCAGCACATTCTCGCGCGCGGTCATGCCGGGATAGATGCGCGCCGACTGGAAGGTGCGGATCAGGCCCATCGCGGCAATCTCGGCCGGCGCGCGGCCGAGGATCGGGATACCATAGAAACGCACCGCGCCATCGTCGGCCGCGTAGAGATTGGTGACGAGGTTGAACACCGTGGTCTTGCCGGCGCCGTTGGGTCCGATGACCGCGGTGAGGCTGCCATGCGGCACGGCGAAGCTGACCTTGTCGCAGGCGCGCACGCCGCCGAAGCTGCGCGAGAGGCTCACCACGTCGAGCGCGGGCTCGCTCATCGCGGGTCGCCCCCAGGCGCCATCGCCAGGCGCCCGCCACCCGACCGCCGCCGCACCGCGCGGACGATCCAGGTCGCGGCGGTGCCGAAAATCCCCTCCGGCAGCCACAAGAAGCAGCCCACCAGCAACAGCCCTTCGCCAAGCGTCTTGTAGGTCGCAAACGGCTGGAACACCGTCGGCAGCAGTGTCAGCAGCGCCACCCCCAGCACCGGCCCGACCAGCGTGCCCTCGCCGCCGGCCACCAGCATCGCGATCATCTCGAAGGACCGCGGCGTGCCGACCATCTCGGGCGAAAGAAAGTGGAAATAGAACGCATAGAGGCTGCCCGACAGCGAGGCCAGCGCGGCGCTGATCACCACGGCGGCGAGCTTGTAGCGCGCGACATTGACACCGAGCGCCGCCGCCGCGGTCTGATCGGTGCGCACCGATTTGAGCGCGCGCCCGAAACCCGAGCGCATGCCGCCCAGGAGCAGCACCACCAGGACCACGATCACGCCGGCAACGAGATAATACATCTGGCGCGGCGTCGTAAAGCTGTAGCCGGCGACGGAGAACGAGGGAATGCCGGCAAGCCCGGAGGGACCGCCGGTGAGATCGGACAAGCCAACGGCGAGCGAATCCACCATCAGCCCGAAGGCGAGCGTAGCGAGCGCGAGGAAGAACCCGCTGAGCCGCACCGTGACGAGTGAAAGCAGCACCGCTGCCACCGCCGACAAGACGATGCCGGCGGCGATCCCGACCAGCGGCGGCAGGCCATAGGTGACGGCGAGGATCGCGGCGGTGTAGCCGCCGATCGCCATGAAGCCCGCCTGGCCCAGACTCACCTGCCCGGCAAAACCCATCAACACGTCGAGTCCCAGCACCGCGATGAAGATGATGCCGGTGATGACGAGCGAGTTGAGGATGCCGCGGTCCGGCAGCAGATAGGGCAGCGCCGCGACGAATGCGACGGCGACAACGCCGAAGGCGAGTCCGCCGCTGCCCTCGATGCGGACGATGGCGCGATGGATGCGCTGCTCGTCGCGCACGTCCTGGCGCCGCCGCGCCGTGCTGAACAGGCCATTGGGCCGCCACAGCAGCACCGCGAGCAGGAGCGCAAGCGCAAGCCCGTTGGCGAAAAGCGAGGAGACATAGCCCGCCGCGAGCTGCTCGGCGACGCCGAGGAGGAGCCCGCCCATAATCACGCCGGCGAACGATCCCATGCCGCCGATGGCGACCGCGATGAAGCCGAAATTGGTGAAGAAGCCGCCGCTGTCGAACTCGAGCGAGGTGATCGGCGCGACGACAATCCCGGTGATGCCGCCCAGGAGCGCCGCCATGACGAAGCTCAACAGCGTCATGCGCGGCACGTCGATCCCCATGAGCCGCCCCGCGAGCCGGTTCTCGGCACAGGCGCGCAACGCCATGCCGAGCGTGGTGCGCTGCAACAGCCACCACAGCACGACGATGATGAGCACGGTCGCGCCGGCGATCCAGAATCCCTGCGTCGGCACGCGGATGCCCAGCACCTCCACCGGCGCCTCGCCCGAGATCGGCGGCAGCGCATAGGGCTGGCTGCCCCAGACCACCAGCATCAGGCCCTCGACCAGGGTGAGAAGCCCCGCCGTCATCACAAACATGCTGCTGAGCGGCAGCCGCGACACCGCGGGGACGAAGGTCGTGGCGCCGATCACCGCGCCGACCAGCGCGGTGCCGAGCGCGGCGCCGATGAAGGCCAGCGGAATGGGCAGACCCATCGTCACCTGCAGCGTATCCATCATCAGCGCGCCGACGACGCAGAACGCGCCCTGCGACAGGTTGAGGACGCCGGTGACGCGGTAGACGAGCGAGAACCCCAGCGCGACGACGGCGAAGACGCTGCCCTGCAACAGACCGCCGATGACGATCTGGATGAACTGGTTCACGTGTCGCGCGTGTCCGTTATGGCAGCGGTACGCCGGTCGGCCTGCTGACCACTTGCCAGGTCTTCGCTTTTGGACTCCACCGCGTCACCACGGCGTTCGAAACATCGAGGCCACGCTGCGGCACCTTGGTGAAATCATAGATGCCGTTGACGCCGGCATAGCCCTTGAGATGCGCAATGAAGTCGCGAACCTGCGGGGCCTTGGCGTCGGGACCGAGCTTGCGCAGCGCGTCGACGATGATCATGCCCGCATCCCAGCCGAGCTCGGCCGATATGTCGGGCTTGATGCCGGCTTCGTCGAACAACCGGTAAAACTCTTCATGCGCCTTCGCCACCGGCGGCGACAGTAGCGCCCCGTCGCGCACCACCCACTCGGCCGCCGGTATGTAGAGCTGCTTGGGCAGGAACTTGGCGTATTGCGTCATCTGGGCATAAGTCATGTTGCCGTCGGTCGTGGCCGTCGGCACGTCCAGACCCGCGGCGGTGATGCCGCGGAAAATCGTGGCGATCGGCGCGCCGGTGCTCCAGGCGATGAAGCATTGCGGATGGGCCGCCTTCACATCCTCGATCTGAGCCGCGACGCTCACATCGGTGGTGTTGAAATGCGCCGTCGCAACGATCTTCATCGCCTTGTTCTCGGGCAGCGCGAGCACGCCCTTGATACCGTTCTCGGCATCCTGGCCCGTGGCATCGGTGGAGAACATCAACCCGATCCGCGTCCATCCTTTCAGCCGGAAATACCGGATCAGGGCGTTGGCGAGATCGAGCGTCGAGACGCTTGCCGTAAAAACATATCCCGCCTCGGGATGGATGCCCGGCGAGAGGCAATAGTCCACCGGCCCGTCCTTCATCAGCGGCGCCATGGCGCGACAGATGGCCACAAGCGACGAGCCGATCATCACCGCCGGCTTCCGGGCGATGAGATCGCCGGAAAGCTGAACGCCCAATTGCGGGCTCGACTGGTCGTCCTGGAAGACGAATTTGACCGGCCTTCCCTGGATACCGCCGGATTCATTGACGGCCTTTTCGCCGAGCTGCAATGACTTCTGCTCCCCGGTGCCGAGGAACGCGGCGCCGCCCGTCAGCGGCAGAATGGCATGAATTTCATAAGGTCCAGCCGCGTCGGCTTGAGGCGGCGCGAGGGCCGCAGTGGCGAGCAGCGAAAGGGCCAGAGACGATCCGGCAAGCCGCGTGCGCTTCATCGCAATGTTCACTCCAAATGGGCCGTTCTTTCCGACCTTATGCGGCCTCGGCGCGCAAGGGGCAAGTCGGCTCGTTCGCTGCCGGACCCGGCGCAAGGACCGATCGGCGCCTCAGCTCGCCGCGCCGGCGCGGCGAGCGTCGAACCCGCCGGCGATCTCGGCGTCGCGGGCAAGCAGCGACGCGAGGTCGATCTCGGCAAAGGCCAGCACGCCCATATCGGCAAACGCCGCCTTCACCTCGGGCCCGAGCAGGCCGATATCGCGGATCATCGGTACGATGCGGCTGAAGAGCTGGGCGCGGAAATACCGCAGCCGCTCCGATCCGTGGGCGATGGCGACGCATTCGGCCTTGGGCAGGCCCACCGCCTCCCACAACTCATCAGCGAGGAAGCGGTCGTGCATGTGATAGCAGGCGGTGACGACGAACTCTTCGCGCTCGCGCCGCTCGGCCTCGGTCAATTGCGGGTAATAGTCGCGCAGCGCCAGGCGGCCGAAAGCCACGTGCCGCGCCTCGTCCTGCATGACATAGGAATTGACCGCCGCCGCCAGCGGGTTCTTGGCCTCGTCGCGGAACAGTTGAAATGCCGCCAGCGCCAAGCCCTCGATCAGCACCTGCATGCCGAGATAGGTCATGTCCCAGCGCCCATCGCGCACCACCGCGTCGAGCAGCGTCTGGAGCGGCGACGTGATCGGAAAGGCGAGCTCGAACTTTTCGCGCAACAGGCGCGAATAGGCCTCGACATGGCGCGCCTCGTCCATCACCTGGGTGGCGGCGAAGAACTTGGCGTCGAGATCGGGCGCCTGCTGCACGATCTTGGCGCAGCACACGAGCGCACCCTGCTCGCCGTGCAGGAACTGCGAGAACTGCCACGCCTGGGAATGGCGCCGCAGATTGGCTTGCTCCTTCGCCGTCATGCGGTTCCAGACGTCGGAGCCGTAAATGGAAATGGTCCAGTCGGCGATCTCGGCCGGGTTCTCGGGGTCGAGATCCCGGGACCAGTCGATGCGCTCGGCCGCGTTCCATTGCTGCCGCTTGCCCTTGTCGTATAGCGCCAGCAGCCCGGCCCGGCCGGAATCATAATCCCAGCGCAGGATCGTGCTGCTCGCGCCGTCGACCAGCCACCCGGTCTCGGCAACCGGCAACGCATAGCGGAATTCCTTGTCCATGCGACCTTATTGATCCTCTCGACAGCGGGCGCCGCCGCCGGTATACTTAGGGTCCTAATTAACTTACCGGATCGCGGCAGGTCTGATCCCACCATGAGCACCATCGGCCCGGCCGTCCAGCCGGAATTCGACCATCCGCTCGAATTCAGCGTCGGCTATCTGCTGCGCGCGACCCAGCGCGCCTTCGTCCAGGACCTGCAGCGCCATCTGGCGCCTTACGACATCCCGATGGGGATGTGGTACTTCCTGCGCGCGCTGTGGCAGGAGGACGGGCTCACCCAGCGCGCGCTGAGCCAGCGCGTCGGCACGATGGAGCCGACCACGGTCGAGCAGTTGCGCAACATGGAGCGGCGCGGCTTCATCGAGCGCCGACGCAGCGCCGCAGACCGCCGCAAGGTCCATGTCTTCCTTACCGCCGAGGGCCGCGCGCTGCGCAGCCGGCTGCTGCCCTATGCCGCCGAGGTCAACGCGGCGGCACTGGCCGGGTGCTCCGATGGCGAGATCGGCTTTCTGCGCCTCGTCCTGACGCGCATGAAACAGAATCTCGAACGCCGCCAGGCCGACGCGCCGCTGCCGCCGAGCGTCGAGGCCGCAGTGGAATAGACCATGCGTTATCCTTCGGAGCCGAAGCAAAACGGACGGTTCGCGCCGCCCTGCAACGTCATCGACAACCGGGCCGGGCTGCGCCATCCTTGCCGCAAAACCGGCCCCGGCCGCTTCCCGAACACCACCGCTGCCAACGGAGGGTAGACCATGACGCAGTCCTTCTTCCTCGACCGTACCGGCACGACCCCCACCGCCGCGCCGCTGTGGCCCGCCGTCATCATCCCCAAGGAGGCGATCGACGCCGAAATCGAGCGCCTGGCGAGCCTGCCGCGCCCGGCGAACGGACGGCGGCGCTCGCTCGTCGTTCATCCCAGCAATCAGCGCAGCCACGGGCTCGCACCGGGGATCGAGGTGGCGCTCGAGGTGCTGCTTCCCGGCGAGCGCACCGTCCCCTATCGCCAGAACTCGACCCAGGTGAATTTCGTGATCCGCGGCGCCGGCCATTCGGTGATCGGCGGCAAGCGCTTCAATGTCGCGCTCCATGATGTGTGGAACACGCCGTCGATGCATGCCTATTGGCATGGCAATGACGGCAAGGACCCGCTGGTGCGCCTGACCTATTCCAACGCCGCGCTGCTCGAGATGATGAACATTCATTATGTCGAGGAAAATCCGCCGCCGGTCGAGGCGGTGAAGCACGAGGCGCTGTCGGAAGACGATCAGAAGCGCCGCACCAGCCCGTTCGGCACCTTCAAGCTCACCGACGACGGCGCCTATCTCATGCCCTACGAGACGCTGATCAATCCGCCGGCGGTCGAATCGAAGGCGTTGCATTGGCCGTGGGCCAAGGTCAAGCCCGAGCTCGACAAGCTCGAGGCGCTGGGCAAGGACTATGTCGGACGGCGCCTGTATCTGCTCTACAACCCGATGACCGGCCGCACCAATGGCTGCACGCCATCTTTCTTCGCCACCATGACCATCCGCCCGCCCAAGATCGTCGACCGGCCGCATCGCCACAGCTCGGCGGCGATCAACTATTACTTCCACGGCACCGGCCGCTCGACCGTCGAGGGCCAGGTCTATACGTGGAAGGCCGGCGATCTGATGCTGTCGGCGCCGGGCTGGGCGGTGCACAATCACGCCTCGAACGACGACTACGTCTATGAGCTGACAGTGCAGGACCAGCCGCTCACCATCGCGATGGAAGCGCTGCTCTGGCAGGAAAGCCTCAAGATGCCGCTCGCGGTGTTGGGACAGGAAGAGGGCTTCGGCACCAACAAGGCGGCGGTGGGGTGAAGGCGATGATCGCGCTCAAGGACGGATTCCTCAAAGGCTCCTATCCGCCGCTGGTCACGCCGTTCCGCGACGGCGCCGTCGACGAGGAGACCTATGCGCGCCTGGTCGAGCGCCAGATCGCCGAGGGCTCGCACGGCATCGTCGTGAACGGCACCACCGGCGAGCCCTCGACCTTGAGCGTCGAGGAGCGCATCCGGCTGGTCGCAGTGGCGGTGCGCGCCGCCAAAGGCCGCGTTCCCGTCGTCGCCGCCACCGGCTCGCAAAGCCATGCCGACAGCATCGTGCTCACCGAGGCGGCCAAGACGGCGGGCGCCGACGCGGTGCTGATCGTCACGCCCTATTTCATCCGCCCGCCGCAGCGCGGGCTGATCGAGTATTACGTCGATCTCGGCAAGCGCACCGATCTGCCGGTGATGATCTACCACATCCCCGGCCGCGCCGCGGTCAATGTCACGGTCGATACCGTGGCGGCGATCGCCGAGCGGCTGCCGCGGCTCGTCGGCATCAAGCACGCGTTCAACGACCTCAACTTCGTCACCGAGCTTCTGGTGCGGCTCGGGTTCGAGTTCCGTGTCCATGTCGGGCTCGAGGATTTGTCGTTTCCGATGCTTGCGGTCGGCGCTTCGGGACTGATGAACGCGGTCGGGAACATCGCGCCGCGCAAAGTGGCACGGCTCTACGAGCTCACCGCCGCCGGCAAGCTCGCCGAGGCGCGGGCGCTGCATTACGAACTCTTCGAGCTCAATCAGGCGGTGTTCTTCGACACCAACCCGATCCCGATGAAATACATGATGAAGCGCCTCGGGATCCTGCCCACCGAAGACCATCGCTTGCCGATGATGCCGGCGACGCCCGATCTGGCCAAGCGTCTCGACGGCGTTCTGGTCCGCGCCGGACTCCTGCCCGAAGGACGCGTCGCCGCGGAATAGTCGTCACGCGCTGGTCACGCCGCCGTCGACGACGATGGTCTGGCCGGTGATGAAGCGTCCGGCAGGCGCGGCGAGGAGCAGCGCCACGCCGGCCACATCCTCCGGCTCGCCGATGCGGGCGAGCGGCGTCGCTGCGAGGCGGCGCTCCATCAACACATCATCCTCCCACAGGGCGCGCGCGAAATCGGTCTTGATGAGCCCCGGCGCGATGCAGTTGACGCGGATATTGTGCCGGCCCCATTCGAGCGCGAGGTTGCGCGCGAGCTGCATGGCGGCGGCCTTGGCGATGGCATAGGCGCCGAGCCCTTGCGTGCCGCGCAATCCGGCGATGCTCGAGATGATGACGATCGCGCCGTCGCGCCGCGCCGCCATCTCGGGCAGCACCAGCGACGAGAGCGCGAGGACGCTGCGCACGTTCACCGCCATGATGCGGTCGAACGCATCGTCGCCGATTTCGACCAGCGGGCCGTAATAGGGATTGATGCCGGCATTGCAGACGAGGATGTCGACGGCGCCGAATTCGGCGCGGGTCCGGGCGACCAGCGCCTCCAGTTGCGCCTTGTCGCCGACATGGCACGGAACGGCGATCGCCGCGCCGCCGGACGCGCGGATCGAAGCGGCCACCGTCTCGCACGAATCGGCCTTGCGGCTCGAGATCACCACCCGCGCGCCAGCAGCGGCGAGCGTTTCCGCGATCGCCCGCCCGATGCCGCGCGACGAGCCGGTGACGATCGCCGACTTGCCCCTAAGATCGAAGAGCCGCATCGCACCGCCTCCGCACACCGTGATTGCCGCCGTCTCGACACGCCCTTCCGCGCGTGTCAGCCTTGGCCAACGCCGGGGGAGGATCGCCGTGAAGCTTTATACCTGTTTCCGTTCGCAGGCGAGCGGCCGCATGCCGATCGCCCTCGACCTCGACCTCGACCTCGACCTCGAAGGCATCGCGGCGGCCCTTGCACGGCGCAACGAGGCCCTGCAAAACCGCCGCTCGCGCCGCGGCGCGCGCCATGCTAGGCGTTGCCGATGACACAGGCGAGCGAAGCGACTGATCTTGCCGGCGCGGCCGGGTGGCTCAAGGATGCGCGCATCATCGGCCTCGTCGGCGCGGCGCATTTCGTCAGCCACGTCTATCTGATCGTCCTGCCGCCGCTGTTCCTCTTCATCCGCGCCGATTACGGCACGAGCTACGAGGGGCTGGCCTTCGCCATTGCCGCCTTCAACATCGTCTCGACGATGCTGCAACCGCCGGCGGGATTCCTGGTCGACCGCATGGCGCCAGCCACGCTCCTGGTGTCGGCGCTGGCGCTCGGCGCGAGCGGGCTCGCGCTCGCCGCGCTGGTGCCGTCCTATTGGGCGCTCGTCGCCGGATGGGCGATCGCGGGCGTCGCCAACACCATCTACCATCCGGCGGACTATGCCATCCTGTCCGACCGCATTCGCAGCGCGCGGATCAGCCAGGCGTTTTCGTTCCATACCTTCTTCGGCATGCTGGGCACGGCGGCGACACCCGCCGCGATGCTGTTTCTCGCCGATCGCTGGGGCTGGCGCGGGGCGGTGCTGGGAGCGGCAGCGCTGGGCTATGTCGTGGCGCTGGTGCTGGTGCAGCAGCGGACGGCGCTCGGCGAGGGCATTGCCGCGGCGCGGATGGTGCGGCGCGGCAGCAAGAGCACGGCCGGATGGAGCCTGCTGCTGTCGGCGCCGATTCTGCGCAACGTCCTTTTCTTCATTCTGCTGTCGGGCGCGAGTTCGGGCATCTATGGCTTCTCGATCGTGGCGCTGGGCGCGCTCTACGGGACGAAGCTGGCGGCGGCGAACCTGGCGCTCACCGCGTTCCTGTTCGCGAACGCCGCGGGCGTGCTTGCAGGCGGCTTCGTCGCCCAGCGCGTGCGGCGCCACGACCGCGTGGCGATCGCCGGCTTCGGCGCCAGCGGGCTCGCCATCCTGGTCGTCGCCCTGGTCCCGCTCGGCACGACGCCGTTGGTGCTGACGTTGGCACTCGCGGGATTCCTCAACGGCATCATCCTTCCGTCGCGCGACATGATCGTCCGCGCGGTGACGCCCCCCGGCGCCTTCGGCACGGTGTTCGGCTTCGTCTCGACCGGATTCAGCATCGCCGCCGTGATCGGACCCTTGCTGTTCGGCCGGCTCATGGACGCCCACCAGCCGCGCCTCATCTTTTTGCTGGTGGTCGCGTTCACGTTTCTGGCGCTGCCGCTGGTCCGGCAGAAATCGGCGGCTGCGCCGGGATGAGGAACCACAGCCAGCTCAGGAACTCGATCAGGATCATGGCGCCGAACGCCGTCTGATAGGCGCTCGCGGGATAGGTTCCGGGCGCGGTCTGCGGGAACAGGCTGATGATCACACCGATCGCGTATTGAATGAGAAACCCGCCGACGAAGAAGCAGAAGTTGAGCGCGGTGCTGACCCGGCCGCTCAAGCTCGCCGGAAAATGCGCGTTGAGCACCGGATAGGACAGCGCGCTCGCGCCGTTGAAGGCGCCGATGGCGAACATCACCACCCAGCGTCCCGCCGTCGACGGCAGCAGCAGCGGCAGTTGCAGCAGCATCGACGCCAAGATGGCGCTGCCGATCACCCAGGTCAGGCGCACGCCGCGCCGGCCCAGCCAGGACGCGATCGCACCGGTGCCGACATAGCCCGCGGTGGTGAACGTGGTGAGAAACAACAGGCTCACCGCGATCCCGTCGGGGCCGAACCCGCCCACGTCCTTGAGCCACGGTCCCGACCACAGGCCGGAAAAGGCAAGGTTCGATGCCGAGATCGTCATTGCCACCGGCGCCAATCGCCAGAACAACCGGTCGCGGTAAATCCGGCCGAGGCTGCGCAGCTGCTCGCCGATGCCGTGAGGACGGCTCTCCTCGTGCTCGGGCACGATCGCCAGGACGGCGACACAAAGCCCGACGCTGACGGCGGCGGCGATCAACAGGAGACCGCGCCAGGTGGTCACGTGCAGGAGGAGCGCCGCCGGGAGCGAGGCTGTGAGCGCGCCGAGCCCGCCCGCGGCCATGACCCAGCCGTTGAGCACGGGCCAGCGCGACCGCGGGAACCACAGCACCACGGCCTGGAAGCTCGTCATCAGCGCGCCCGCCGCTCCGATGCCCATGATCGCCCGGCCGGCGACAAGCACCCACGTGTCGTGACCGAGCGCGAACATCACCGTGCCCACGGCGGCGACGGCCAGGAGCGTGCTCTGCACGCGCCGCGGCCCATAGCGGTCCATCAGCAAGCCGAGCGGCGCCTGGAACACCGCCGAGGTGAAGAAATAGACCGCGGTGAGAAGGCCGAGCGAACGCGCCGAAAGATCGAGATCAGCGATGAGATAAGGCGACAGCACCGCATTGAGCGAGCGGAAGAAGCTGCTGAGAAAGAACCCCGCGGCAAGCGGCAGCAGCACGCGCAGGACGAGTCCGCCGGCGATGCGTTCGCTCGTAACGGTCATCCCGCGCCAACCGCCGGTGCGCCGGCGCACAGCGCGGCGGCTTAGGTCCTCACGCCGCGCTGCGCGCGTCGCTGCGGCCAAGGAGGCCGGCGGCGACGAGAGCGGCGCGGATGCGCTCGATCTCGGACTGCGGCAGCTTGACGAGCGGCGGGCGCACCACCGCGCGCGGCTGCTTGCCGAGCAGCACCAGCGCCTCCTTCATGCGGTTGTGCATGTCGACGAAGGGGTCGCTGTAGAACGCCTCGGCCATCGGGTGGATGCGGTCGTTGAGGCGGCGCGCCTCGGCCAGGTCGTTCCCCTCGATCGCGCGGAAGAGCCGCGCCTGGAGATCGGCAATGACGCTGCCCGCGCCCGAGAGCAGGCCCTTGCAGCCCAGGACCAGCGAACTGAACAGGAAGGCGCTGTTGGTGCTGAGCACGTTGACCGGCCGCGGCAGCGATTGCAGCGTGCGGATGTGGCGCTCGTGCAGCGGCAGGTTGGGCGTCCAATCCTTGATCGCGCGCACGCTCGGCACCGCGTCGAACAGCTTGAGCAGCGTGTCGAGCGGATAGCCCTGTGTCGCCTGCGGATATTGGAAGGCGACGATCGGCAGGTCCGAGGCATCGGCGATGCGGCGGAAATGCGCGAGCACCATCTCCGGCCGCTGCCCCAGGGTGAACGGGCCCGGCGGGAAAACCAGCAGCGCCGAGGCGCCGCCCTCATGCGCCATGCGCGCGAGCCGCGCCGCCTCGAGACTGCCCTCGGCATAGATGCCGTTGACGATCGGGAGCCGGGCGCCGATTTCGTCCGCGGTGATCTCGAGCACGCGCTTCTGCTCGTCGAAGCTGCACGAGGCGACCTCGGAGGCATGCGCGTTGATGGTGATCGCGCTGATGCCGGGCACAGCGGCGACATCGCTCAGGTGCCGCCGATACGAGGCCTCGTCGATCGTGAGGTCGTCGAAGAATGGCAGCAGGCAAGCGGGAATGACGCCGTGCGGAAGGTAGTTCGGATGCCGCTTCATGGAATCTCCTGTGCTCACGAGCAGCAGCGCCCGGACATGGCCAGGACCAGCCGCTCCTCGGGGGTTAGATTATCATGTTCGTGGGCGTGCGTATGCGGGTGATGTTGGGGGTGCGCCGAAGGCGCGTCGGGCACCTCCGGCGCGTCCTGAGGCAGATCCTGGGCCCGCATCGCTTCCCGCCGCGCCGCGCTCGCCGCGGCGTCAAGGTTGAGCGTGCCGGCCACGAACACCGCGCCATAGAGCCGTTCCGCCGCCTCTTTCGAGACATAGCCCTGGCGCACGTCGTTCGCGACCGCGGCAAGGTCGCGATCGAGCGGCGAGCCGAACCCGCCGCCGCCGCCCGAACGCAGGATATAGGCATCGCCCGCCGCCAGGGTCTGGTTGAGCGCCTTGCCCGAGGGGAAGCGGTGCTCGTCGGCGCCGAAGCGGTGGATGGCGACGCCGTTGCCCTCGGCCGCCAGCCCGCCATAGAGGCCCCACGGCCGGCAGCGCACCCGGTCGATCTGGGCGTTGAAGCGGATGTCGTGGCGCGCCTGCACCACCTGCTCGGTGCCGAGCCCGCCGCGGAAGCGCCCGGCGCCACCCGAATCCGGCCGCAAAGCATAGCGCTCCACGAGCAGCGGATACTTGGCTTCGACCTGCTCGGAGGGGCCGTTATGGGTATCGCCGTCGTTCAATGCGATCGTGGCGTTGACGCCGTCGCCGTTGTGCTTGGCGCCCCAGCCGCCGCCGATGAGCCCGCCGAGATAGAGGTAGAAGCTGTTGTCGCGCGGGCGGCGGCCATTGACCCGCCCGACGCAGAGATCGGCGTGATGGCCGGCGATCACCTGGTCGGGAAGCGCCGGCGCCAGCGCCTTGAAGATGGTATCGACGATGGTCATGGGATAGGTCATCCACATGCGCATCGCCGCCGGCTTCAGCGCGCTCACCACCTTGCCCGGTGGCAGCACCACCTCGAGGGCGCGGAACTGGCCCTCGTTGATCGGCAGGTCGAGCGGCGAGGTCAGGCATTTGAACGCCACCTGGCAGCACGAGCGTCCGGCGGTCTCGCCGGAATTGTAGAAGCCCGATACCTGCTGCGCGACGTTGGTAAGGTCGACCGTCATGCGCTCGCCCGCGACCTCGACGCGGACACGGATCGGCACGCGCCTGCCGTGGGCCACGCCATCGTCGTCCATGAACGATTGGGCCTCGTAGACCCCGTCGGGGATCGCACGCACGCGGGCGCGGGCGGCGGCCTCGCTCTGGTCCATGATCTGCGCGATCGCGGCTAGCACTTCGGCGCGCCCGTATTTCTGGATCATCTCGAGGAAGCGGCGCTCGCCGGTGCGGACCGCCGCGACCTGGGCGCGGAAATCGCCCATCGCCCGCTCCGGCAGGCGGACATTGGCGCGGATGATGGCGATGATCTCCTCGTTGGCGACACCCTGGCGATAGGCCTTGACGATCGGCATCTGCAGGCCTTCGGAGAAGATGTCGGTGGTGACGCCGTCGAGCGTGCCGCCGACATCGGCCCAATGCGCCATGCAGGTCGAGAACGCGACGATCTCGCCATCGACGAAGATCGGCACCGAAAACGTCATGTGGTTGAGATGGCTGCCGGTGATGTAGGCGTCGTTGGTGAGGAGGATGTCGCCCGGCGCGATGTCGCCGTTGAAATGGCGGATCTTTGCCTTCACCGTGTCGCTCATGCCGCGAATGAACATCGGCAGGCCGAGCCCGATCGACAGCGTGTTGCCGTGCGCGTCGAACAGCCCGACGGTGAAGTCGAGCGCCTCGTAGATGATCATGTTGTAGGCGGTGCGCAGCAGATTGGTCTTCATCTCCTCGGTCGCGGCGATGAGACAATGGCGCACGATCTCGGTGATGACCGGATCGGCGCGCTGCCGTGCCGCCGCGCCTCCCGCTACCGTCAAGGCGTCATCCATGCACCGCCTCCGTTGCGCCTTGGCCCTAGCGCCGCGCGATCGCGACCACGAGGTTGCCGAATGCGTCCACCTCGAGCCGATCGCCGGGATGGAGCACCGTGGTCGAGGCATATTCCTCGACCAGCGCCGGCCCGGCAATGCGGTTGCCGCCGCGCAAGGCGTCGCGGGCGAAGGTGGGCGTGGCGACGGCGCCGCCTGCCTCGGCGAAATAGACCGGGCGCGTGCCGTGGAAGGCGTCGTCCGGCGGGGCTTCGCCGCCCGCGGCGACAAGCGCGGCGGGCGGCTTTGCCATCGTGCCCGTGACCGCGCTGCGCAGGCTCACGATCTCCGCCGGCTCGCCCTCGGCGGCGTAGCCATAGCGCCGGGCATGGACCTCGTCGAAACGGCGCTTGATGCCGGCGCGGTCCTCGTCACGAAAGAGCGCGAGCGGCAGGTCGACGGTGACCGCATGCTCCTGCCCGACATAGCGCATGTCGGCGCTGCGGCTCACCGTGACGGCGGCGAGCGCAGCGTCGTGCCCGGTCATGGCCGCGTGCCCCTCGCGCTCCATCGTCTCGTAGATCGCCGCCATCGCCGCGAACGATGCCGCGGCCAGGGGCATGAACCAGGTATGGACGAAATCCCGCCGCAGGTCGGCCACGAGCATGCCCCAGGCCGAGAAATGTCCCGGCGCGCGCGGCACGATCACCCGCGCAATGCGCAATTCGCGCGCCACCATCGCGGCATGGAGCGGCCCCGCGCCGCCATAGGCGACAAGCGCGAAATCGGCGGCATCGAGTCCGCGCTCGGTCGTGACGCGCCGCACCACATGCGCCATCGTGGTGGCGGCGATGCGCAGGATGCCCTCGGCCGCCGCAGTTGGCGCGAGCCCCAGTGGCGCTGCGACCCGCTCGCCGAGCGCGCGCAGGGCGGCGTCGCGGTCGAGCCGCATATCGCCACCGAGGAACCGGTCGGCGCCGAGCCGGCCGAGGACGAGATTGGCGTCGGTCACGGTCGGCTCGGTGCCGCCGCTTCCGTAGCAAACCGGCCCCGGCTGCGCGCCGGCGCTTTCGGGTCCGACATGGAGCGCGCCCGAAGCGGCGACGCGCGCGATGCTGCCGCCGCCGGTGCCGACCTCCTGGATGTCGATCATCGGAATCTGAACCGGCAGCCCGGTGGCATAGCCCCCGACCAGCGCGCCCCCGGTCATCAGCACCTCGCCGTCGTGGATGACCCCCGCCTTGGCCGTGGTCCCGCCCATGTCGAAGGCGATGGCATTCTTCAAACCGACGCGCTCGCACAGCGTCCTGGTGCCGATGACGCCGGCGGCGGGACCGGATTCGAGCATGCGAATGCAGGCGCGCTGCGCCTCGCCCGCATCGAACAGCCCGCCGGTCGATTGCACCACGAAAAAGCCGCGGCCGAAGCCCGCCGCCGCCAGATGCGACGTCAACTCGCCGAGATAGCGCCGGACGCGGGGGCCGATATAGGCGTTGGCGGCCACCGTCGAGGTGCGCTCGAACTCGCGGTATTCCTGCGACAATTCGTGCGAGGCGGTGACGAAGAGCCGCGGATGCGCCGCCTCGACGATCGCCTTGGCGCGGCGTTCGTGGTCGGAATTGGCATAGGAATGGAGAAAGAGGATGGCCATCGCCTCGATCCCCTCGGCCACCGCTTGCGCCACGATCGTCGCAAGCTGCGCCTCGTCGAGCGGGATGAGGACGCGTCCCTCGGCATCGATGCGCTCGCGGATCTCGTAGCGCCGCGCCCGCTCGATCAGCGGCTCGTGCCGGCGAAAGAACAGATTATAGGATTCCGGGCGGTTGACGCGGCCGATCTCGTAGATGTCGCGGAATCCCTGGGTCGTGAGCAGCGCGCAGCGCGAACCGGTGCGTTCGAGGATGGTATTGATCGCGACCGTGGTGCCGTGGAGGAACAGACGCGCGGCGGCAAAATCCACGCCCGCCTTCCGCACCCCGGCTTCGATGCCGGCGACGAGCCGCGCCGGGGTCGAGAGCGCCTTGCCGAGCCGCAACTCGCCCGTCGCCTCGTCGAACGCAGCGATGTCGGTGAAGGTCCCGCCGACATCCGCCGACAGCCGGCACCGCTGCACTGCCACGCCCGCCCTCCCGCTACGCTCTCAAGGCGCGGCGACCATACAGGCGGCCCCAGCCGGCGACAACCGCGCGCCGCAGCGAGACACGCGGCCGCAAATGGCTATAATCGGCCGCATCGGGCAGATGCAGAATCGGAGAGCGATTGATGAATTGGAACCAAAGAATTTTCGTTGCTGCGTTTGCAGCGCTTGCCGCGGCCAGCACAACCCACGTGGCGACGGCCGCGGATAACGGCGCGCAGCTTTTCCACCAGTATTGCTCCATCTGCCACGACACCACGCCAGGCAAGAACAAGGTCGGGCCGTCGCTCGCCGGCGTGTTCGGGCGCAAGGCCGGAACGGAAGCGGGGTTCTCCTATTCCCCGGGGATGCAGCATTCCGGCCTCACCTGGGACGAGCAGACACTCGACAAATACCTCACGAACCCGCGCGCCGTGGTGCCGGGCAACAAGATGCCGTTCCTCGGCGTCAAGGACCCGAACCAGCGGCACGCCATCATCGCCTATCTCAAGACGCTCAAGCCCTGAGCGCGAAAGAACACTGGCGTTGCGCGTGCTGCGCGATTGACAATGCCGCAGCGGCGCCTCACTTTGCCGCTGCGGGGGACGAAGGCACGCGCGTGTGGGGCCCGACGTACGATAGTGTTCTCCAAGCTTCCCGGGATCGCTTGTGAGGCCGTCAGTGCGTCTCGGCCCCGCCCCCGCTTTTTCTCTTTCGTCCTATTGCGTGTGGATGATGCCGTAGCCGTCGATCACCACGGTGACCGGCTTGCCGTCGTGGATGGCCGCGGCGGCGAAGCCGCCATCCATGGGGCGCAGGTCGTGCAACTCGGCATAGCCCTGCTCGGTGAAGACGCGTCGCGCCCTGTCGGCAGTCATGGGGCCGCTTTGGCTGCCGCCGGCGCAAGAAGCGAGCGCCAAGGCCAGGGCCACGAGCCACGCCCTCGTCGGCGCGGACGACCGCGTGATGAATCGGCACCCCATCCCCACTCCCGCCGCCTCGCTGCGAATTTCGCCCATTATGGTGCCTTCGCCGGCCGTGTCGCCCGAAACGGCGAACCGTGCTAGAGAACGCGCCTCGTTTCCCGGTAACGCGGGAGTTCGCGCCATGGCACGCCGCCTCGTCGACATCTCGATGCATCTCGAGAACGATGTCGCCTCCGATCCGCCCGGTTATGGCCCACGGATCGACTATGTCACGCACAAGACCTCGGCAGCAGATGTGGTGAAGTTCTTTCCCGGGCTCAAGCCCGAGGATCTGCCCGACGGCGAGGGCTGGGCGATCGAATGGATCCGTCTCATGACCCACAACGGCACCCATCTCGACGCGCCCTACCATTTCCATTCGACCATGAACCGCGGCGAGCGCGCCATCACCATCGACGAGGTGCCGCTCGACTGGTGCCTGCAGCCGGGCGTCAAGCTCGACTTCCGCCACTTTCCCGACGGCTATGTCGCCACCGCCGACGACGTGGCGCGGGAGCTCGACCGCATCGGCCACCGCCTGAAGCCGCTCGAGATCGTGCTCGTCAACACGCGCGCGGGAACCGCCTACGGCCAGCCTGGCTATGTCGCGGCGGGATGCGGCATGGGCCGCGAGGCGACGCTCTATCTGCTTGAGCGCGGCATCCGTCTCACCGGCACCGACGGCTGGAGCTGGGATGCGCCGTTCGTCCACACCAAGGACAAATACGCCGCGACCCATGACGCGCAGCTCATCTGGGAAGGCCACAAGGCAGGGCGCGACATCGGCTATTGCCATCTCGAGAAGCTGCACAACCTCGAGGCGCTGCCGGGCGACGGGTTCACCGTGAGCTGTTTCCCGGTCAAGATCCGCGGTGCGTCGGCCGGCTGGACGCGCGCGGTCGCGATCTTCGGTTCCTAGGCCTCGCGGGCGCAATAGAGCTCGCGCGCGCGGCCCATTTCGATCATGGCATCGACCAGTTGCGGCCGCGCGGCGATGCGCGCGCGATAGCACGAAGCGGCAGCGGCGACGAGGCTGCGGCCGCGGCCGAGCAGCGCATCGCCCAGTTCGATGATGCGCAGATTGGGCCAGGCCCGGGGCCTGAGCCGCACCACCTCGGCCAGCACATCGTCGGCCGCGAGATCGGGTCGCGCCTGCGCCAGGATGAGGGCGAGCGACGCGGTCGAGCGGGATAGCCCTTTCTGACAATGCACCAGGAGGTGCAATTGCGAGGCCGCGGCCATTCCCGCCGCGAAGCGCAGCAGCGCCGCCACGTCCTCGGGCCGCGGCGGCCGCAACCCGGGCAGTGGATCGACCACGTCGTGGAAGCGCAAATCGAGCCGTTCGTGCGCACCGAAACCGCCGAAGGCCGCGGGCGCCGGCCAGCCCGGATCGAGCAGCGACAGCACATGCGTGACGCCGCCGGCGCTGTGGGACTCCAGCTCCTCGATGCCGCAGATCGAAGCGCGAAAATGCGCGATTGGGACCCGGTCCATCGTCTCCTCGCAGCCGCGAGTCTGGTGCAGCGCCCTAGCGGCGGTCAACGCCGCGGCGACGCCCCCCGGAGAATACACGCTCGTGGGGTTAACTTTTCCCCTATGCTTGCGGTCGGAGCGGTGGCGGGCACGAGGAGGCCGCCCATCGTCCAGGTGAACGGCACAGCAGACCGGGGCGCACCATGGACAAGCGGATGCAGTTTCACGTCTGGTACGTCGTTGCCGCCCTCATCGGCGTCGTCATCCTGCAACAGCTCTGGGCGCAGAGCCAGCAGATCGCCTTCATCCCCTATAGCGAGTATCTCGACGATCTCAAGGCCGGCAAGGTCGCCGAGGTCAGCGTCTCGGGAAACTACATCGATGGTAAGTTGAAGAGCCCGGGACCCAGCGGCCAGACCGCCTTCGTGACGACCCGTGTGCCGCCCGACATTGCCGAGCAGCTCCAGAAATACGGCGTGAAATTCTCGGGTCAGGTGCAGAGCACGTTCCTCACCGATCTGCTGTCCTGGGTGGTGCCGACGCTGCTGTTCTTCGGGCTGTGGATGCTGTTCTTCCGGCGCATGGCGGGGCGCCAGGGTCTGGGCGGCGGCTTCATGGCCGTGGGCAAGAGCAAGGCCAAGGTCTATGTCGAGACCGACACCAAGGTCACCTTCGGCGACGTCGCCGGGGTCGACGAGGCCAAGGCCGAGCTCGAAGAAGTCGTCGCCTTCCTCAAGAACCCCGGCGAATACGGCCGCCTTGGCGCGCGCGTGCCGAAGGGCGTGTTGCTGGTGGGGCCGCCGGGAACCGGCAAGACGCTGCTCGCGCGCGCGGTCGCGGGCGAGGCGGGCGTGCCGTTCTTCTCGATCAGCGGCTCGGAATTCGTCGAGATGTTCGTCGGCGTCGGCGCTGCCCGCGTCCGCGACCTGTTCGAGCAGGCGCGCGTCAAGGCGCCGGCCATCATCTTCATCGACGAGATCGACGCCTTGGGCCGGGCGCGCGGCGCCTATCCTTTCGGCGGCGGCCATGACGAAAAGGAGCAGACCCTGAACCAGCTCCTCGCCGAGATGGACGGGTTCGATTCGCGCAGCGGCCTCATTCTGCTTGCCGCCACCAACCGGCCCGAGATCCTCGATCCGGCGCTGCTGCGCGCCGGCCGGTTCGACCGCCAGGTCCTGGTCGACCGGCCGGACAAGGGCGGCCGCATCGACATTCTCAAGGTGCATTTCAAGGGCCACACGCTCGGCCCCGACATCGATCCGGAGAAGATCGCGGCGTTGACCCCGGGCTTCACCGGCGCCGATCTCGCCAACCTCGTCAACGAGGCCGCGCTCGTCGCCACGCGCCGGCACGGCGATTTCGTCACCATGGCGGATTTCACCAATGCCGTGGAGCGCATCGTCGCCGGGCTGGAGAAGAAGAAGCGCGTGATCTCACCCCGCGAACGCGACGTCGTTGCCCATCACGAGATGGGTCATACCGTGATGGCCATGCTGCTGCCGGATGCGGATCCGGTGCACAAGGTGTCGATCATCCCGCGCGGGATCAGTGCGCTCGGCTACACGCTCCAGCGCCCGACCGAGGACCGCTTCATCATGACGCGCGAGGAGCTCGATACCAGGCTCTCGGTTCTGCTCGGCGGACGCGCCGCCGAGCAGATATTCTTCCAGCACACCTCGACCGGCGCCGCCGACGATCTCGCCAAGGCGACCGAGATCGCCCGCGACATGGTGATGCGCTATGGCATGGCCGAGCGTCTGGGTCCCGTGTCCTACGAGCCGCCGCGCTCCGCCTTCCTCAACGGCGGCGGGGCCGACATGGGCTGGCACGAGCGCCGCTACAGCGACGAGACCGCGCATGCGATCGACCTTGCGGTGCAGAGCATCCTCGAAGCCGCGCTGGCGCGCACCATCGCGCTCATGGAGCAGCAACGCGACGTGATCGAGCGTGCCGCCCGGCATCTGCTCGAAAAGGAGACGCTCGACGAGCAGGACCTCGCCACGATCAAGGCCGAGCTGCATCCGGTGACGAGCGCCGCGGCGGCGCAGTAGACGGCGCGCACGGGCCGCATGGCGTGAAGCGCCCTTGCCCCGGCAAGCATTGCCGCGCGATGTTGTAGGCAAGGTCATCCCATCACCGCCATGACTCCGCCCCCGCTCTTCGTCGACTTCGTCCTGCTGCTGGGCCTGTCGCTGTTCTTCGGCCTCGCCTTCGAGGAGTTTCACGCCCAAAGCGGCGTGGCGCGGCCCGGCGGGATCCGGACCTTTCCGCTGCTCGCGCTCGGCGGCGGCATTCTCTATCGGCTCGATCCGACGCGGCTTCTGCCCTTGGCGGCAGGCCTCGCCGTCCTCGGGGCATGGCTCGCGGTCTATTACTGGCAGCACCTGCGCGAGCGCGCGCCCGATGGAACGCCCGATGTCGGGCTGGTGGTGCCGGTCTGCAATGTGCTGGCCTATCTCATCGGTCCCATCGCTTTTGCCGAGCCTCATTGGGAAGCGGTCGCGGTCACGGTCGCGGCCGTGCTGCTGCTGACCGCGCGCGAGCGGCTGCACGGATTGGCGCGGCAGATCGAGCTGAGCGAGATCGTGACCGCGGTCAAGTTCCTCGTCCTGACCGGCATCGTCCTGCCGCTGTTGCCGGACCAGCCCGTGACCACCCTCACCGCGATCACGCCCTACCAGGTTTGGCTCGCGCTTCTGGCGGTGACGACGGTCTCCTATGCGAGCTATCTGGTCCAGCGCTTCCTCAAACCCGGCGCCAACGATCTCGCCATGGCGGTGCTCGGCGGGCTTTATTCCTCGACTGCCACCACCGTCGTGCTCGCCCGTCATGCCAGGGCCGAACGCGGCCTCAATCCGCAGGCCCAGGCCGGCATCATCCTGGCCACGGCGGTGATGTATCTCCGCATCCTGGTGATCGTCGCGGTTTTCAACTTCACGCTGGCGCGCAGCCTCGCGCTGCCGGCATTGGCCCTGTCACTGGTTGGGGCCGCGTTCGCCGGCGTGCAGTTCCGCCGCGCCCGCGGACAGGCCCGGGCGATGCAGCATGTCATTCCGCGCAACCCGCTCGAACTGTGGGCGGCGGTGGTCTTTGCCGCGCTGTTCGTCCTCGTCTCGGTGCTGGCCGGGTGGGCGCGGGACCGCTACGGCGCGCTCGGCCTCGATACCCTCGCGGCGGTGGTCGGCGTGACCGACGTCGATCCGTTCGTGCTGAGCATTGCCGCCGGCGGCACGACGCCGCTCGCCGGCGGCGCCGCGGCCGCCGCCATCCTGATCGCGGCCGGCTCCAACAACCTGTTGAAGGCGGCTTATACCATCGCCTTCGTCGGCCCGCGCGCAAGCCTGCCCGCGGCAACGGCCCTGGTTGCGCTCGGCGTGGGCTCCGGCATCGCCGCGTGGCTCATCGCCGGCGGCTGACGCGGGGTTGACACCAATCCGCGCGGCGCTACCTTAGTTCCGCCCCATCGTTGCCGGGAATGTCGCCATGGCCAAGTCGAACACCGTCCTCATTAAGCTCGTGAGCAGCGCCGACACCGGCTATTTCTATGTGTCGAGAAAGAATCCGCGCGCCAAGACCGAGAAGATCGAACTCAAGAAATACGATCCGGTCGCGCGCAAGCACGTGGTCTTCAAAGAAGCCAAGATCAAGTAGTTCCCCGCGTCTCCCGACGCGGCGCCCGCGGAATTATGCTTAACGCCTAAGCCACGGCATCGGTCGGCACATGGAGTCCGGGCGCATGCGTCACTACGCGATTGCGGCCCGCGGCCTTGGCGGCATAAAGCGCCGCATCGGCGCGCCGCAGTAGCGACGCGCTCGTCTCGTGCGCGTCCTCGGTGACGGCAAGCCCGATGCTGATCGTGACCGAAAATTTTGCCGGCGGGTCGCCGATCTCGAACGGCGCCTCCGCCACGACCATCCGCAACCGCTCGGCCACCGTTTCGGCGACGCGAAGCGGGGTCTCGGGCAGGACGACGACGAATTCCTCGCCGCCATAGCGCGCAAAGAGGTCGAAGGGCCGGACATGCCGCGATACCCGTGCCGTCACCTCGCGCAACACCGCGTCGCCGGCGGCATGACCATAGGTGTCGTTGACGCGCTTGAACGAGTCGATGTCGAGCATGAGCAGCGACGGCCCCAAGCCGCCTTCGGCCGCGCGCGCGACCAGTCCGTCGAGATGAACCGACAGATAGCGGCGATTGTAGAGCCCGGTGAGGCCATCGGTGAGCGCGAGCGACAGGCTGCGCTGATAATTCTCGTGCAGGCGATCCTGCAGCCGCTTGCGACGGATCTGCGTCTGCACGCGGGCGAGCAGCTCGTTGCGGTCGAGCGGACGCATCAGGTAGTCGCTGGCGCCGAGGTCGAGCCCCTTGGCGACGCGCGGCAACTCGTCGGAATCGCCGATCAGCAGGATCGGCACGCCGCGGCTCGCATCCTTGGCGCGCAGCTTGCTGACGATGCGCAGGGCATCGACCTTGCCGGCGGTGCTGAGGATCACGAGATCGATCCCGGCATCGCATTGCGGCACCAGTTCCTCGGGCACGGCGACGCGCACGAGATCGCCCGCGAGCGGCGCCAGCATCTCGGCGAGCCGGTTGGCCGCGAAGGCGCTCTCCTCCCACACGAGGATGCGCGGCGGCGCCTCGGCCGAAGCCGGGCGATGGTCCTCGGGGGGCATGCTGAAGCGGCCGCAGACCTCCTCGCGGTGGCGCCATTCCTCCATGGTGCGCCGCAGGCGGACGAGCGAGCGGACGCGGGCGAACAGCGCGATATCGTTGACCGGCTTGGTGAGGAAGTCGTCGGCACCGGCCTCGAGGCCGCGCACGCGGTCGGCCGCCTCGGACAGCGCGGTCACCATGACGACCGGAATGTCCTGCGTCCTTTCGTCGGCCTTGAGGCGGCGGCACGTTTCGAAGCCGTCGAGCCGCGGCATCATCACGTCGAGGAGGATGATATCCGGCCGCTCCTCCTGGGCGACGCGCAGCGCGGTGAAGCCGTCATAGGCGGTGAGGACGCTGAAATACTCGGCCTGGAGCTTGGCCTCGAGCAGCCGCACGTTCACTTCGACGTCGTCGACGACGAGTATACGAGCCGTCATGGCGCGTTCAGCTCAGGAAGCGCTCGACGGTCAGGAGGAAGTTCGCGACCGAGATCGGCTTGGCGATGTAGTCCTCGCAGCCGCCCTCGCGGATCTTCTCCTCGTCGCCCTTCATCGCGAACGCCGTCACCGCGATGACGGGGATCGCCTTCAAAGCGTCGTCTTCCTTGATCCATTTCGTGACCTCGAGGCCCGAGACCTCGGGAAGCTGGATGTCCATGAGAATGAGATCGGGCCGGTACTCGCGCGCGAGCCGCAGCGCCTCGAGACCGTCCTTGGTCTGCAAAGTGTCGTAGCCATGGGCCTCGAGCAAATCATGGAACAGCTTCATGTTGAGATCGTTGTCCTCGACGATGAGGACGCGTTTCGCGACGGGAATCCGCGTGGCTTCTGAAAGCATGGCTTGGTTCACCTGCTGCCTGGCGCATTAGAGCGGAAAGAAGTTAAAAGCTCGGTACTCCAGCCGCTATCGTATTAACTGATAGCGGTTAACGAATTGTAACCACGGGGGACGGGGCGACGACGGGCCGCGTGCGCATCGGTGTCGATCTCGGCGGCACCAAGATCGAGGCCGCCGTCCTTGACCGCGACGGCGGCGTGCTGCTGCGCCGGCGCGTGCCCACCCCCGCCGGCGACTATGCCGCCACGGTCCGGGCGGTGCGCGAGCTTGTGCTCGGGATCGAGGCGGCGCTCGGACGGGAAGCCCATGTCGGCATCGCGATGCCGGGCGTGATCTCGCCCGCGACCGGCCTCGTCAAGAACGCTAACTCGACCTGCCTCAACGGCCGGGCGTTCGACCGCGATCTCGGCGCCGCGCTCGGACGCGAGCTCAGATTTGCCAACGATGCCAACTGCTTCGCCTTATCGGAGGCGACCGACGGGGCGGCGCGGGGCGGACGCGTGGTGTTCGGCGTCATTCTCGGCACCGGCGTGGGCGGGGGCATCGTCGTCGACGGCCGGCTAATCACCGGCGTCAATGCGATCGCCGGCGAATGGGGCCATTGCCCGCTGCCCTGGCCCGCCGATGACGAGCGCCCGGGCCCGGCCTGCTATTGCGGCCGGCGCGGCTGCATCGAGACCTTCCTGTCCGGACCGGCCCTTGCCCGCGACGGCGGCGGCGACGCGGCCGCCGTCGCCGCCCGGGCCGAGGCGGGCGAGGCAACGGCGGTGGCGGCGCTGGCGCGCTACGAGGACCGGCTGGCGCGCGGCCTCGCCACCGTGATCAATCTGCTCGATCCCGACGTCATCGTTCTCGGCGGCGGCCTGGGCCGGATCGAGCAGCTCTATCGCCGCGTGCCGCTGCTGTGGGGGGCCTATGTCTTCTCCGATCGGGTAGCGACGCGCCTCGTTCCGCCGGCCTGGGGCGATTCGAGCGGGGTGCGCGGCGCGGCCTGGCTGTGGGGCGCCGACGAAGCGCCCTAGCGACGGCCGGTTCAGCAGGACGGCTTTGGCAGCGCCTCGATGTCGTCGAGCCGGGCCTTGATGACGTAATCGCCGTAATCGAGCTCCATGTCCTGCGACACGCCGTTCGACAAAAGCCGCATGCCGAGCTCGTAATCGGGCGTCTCGGATTTGGAGTCGGCCGGGAAGAACGCGAGGCGGACCCGCCACGACCGATGCTGCAGCAGCTTGCTTGAGGCCGGATCGTCCTTGTCCTTGGTCTTGCTATCGGCAGCGCCGGGCAGGTGCGACGGGCTCATCGGCGGACCGATGACGGCGCTGATCTGCGTCGCGTTGTCGACGCTCGAGCCGTCGAACACCGAGCGCGCCATGAACTGGTCGCCGGCGGTCGCGCGATCGATCAGCAGCAGCGTGTGCGCGGTCGGAAAGATCACCCCGGGCGCGAGCTTGATGGTGACTTTGTCGGGCTTGGTGAACGTGGCAATGCCGCCCTTGCCCGGGCCGTCGAGATGCGCCTCGCCGTGCAGCTCTTCCTGGAGATCGCCGTCGCGCAGGCGGCGTTCATTGAAGCGATAGCTCAGCCCGTTCTTGGCCTCCCAGGTCACCAGAGTGGAGCTTAGGTCGGACCCGCCGGATTCGGCGTAGTTGAGGTCGAGTTGGAAGCGCTGTTCGACCGTCCAACCGTCGCAGGTCTCGCCCCATTGGTAATACATCGCCCCGGACGCGCCGAGCACGCCGCTCCCGCTCCGCGCGGAATCGAGCGTGAGGCTATAGAGCGCGCGATGCGGGTCGATGTCCGCGGCAAGTCCCGCCGGCGCCAGCGCCAGAACCAGCGCCACCGCAGGGCCGATCGACCGGCCGGAACACTGTCTCATTACCCGGACTCCGCCAACGCGCGCTTAAGGAAATTCCGTTCTCAGTATCTCATGTCGCAGCGCAGCGCGGTAGCGGGACTTCGCGAGATTGCACCCCGGCGCCCGGCAGGCTCTGCCGCAGCGGGAAGAAATTTCCTGCCGCTGCCGCGCGTTATGGGCGAATACGGGCCAAATCAAGCTGGCATGGCCATTGCTTGGTACGCGCTAGCACGAACGGAAACGGGGGGCGACGATGTCGCAGCCGGCACAGCGTGAGCTTTCGCCAGACGAGGTGATCCGCCTCGATCCGCATCAACGCAAGGGCATCGACCGCATGCGGTCGATCGTCCGCCTCATGCCGCCGGCCGGCGACCAGTCGGCGCTCCGGGCGTGGGCGCTGTCGATTGCCGCCGCCGCCGATCGCCGCGTCGCCGAACTCGAGGCGCGGCTCGCGCATCTCGAGAGCGTGGCCGTGACCGACGAGCTGACCGGCGCGCTCAATCGCCGCGGCTTCGTCATCGAATTCTCCCGCGCCATCGACGCCGCCCGCCGGCGCGGCCTCAAGGGCGTGGTGCTGATCTGCGACCTCGACGGCTTCAAGCTGGTGAACGACCGGCTGGGCCATGCTTTCGGCGATGCGGTGCTGCGCCGCGTCGGCGGGCTGCTGCTGCGTGGGGTGCGCCGGATGGATGCGGTCGCGCGGCTGGGCGGCGACGAATTCGCCATCCTCCTCATCGGCGCCGATCTCGAAAGCGCGCAGCGCCGCGCGCAAAGCTTCGCCCGCGGCATCGCCGCGCTGGCGCCGCGCATCAACAGCCTCACGATCCCGCTTTCGGCGAGCTTCGGCCTCGCCGCCTATGACGGCAGCGAGGACGAGGAGACCGTGCTGAACCGCGCCGATCTCACCATGTACGCCGCCAAGCGCCGCGCTTCGGACACCACTCGCTCGACCTGCGCCGGCATGCTGCCGGCCGTGGCCGGCGCGGTCGCCGCCGCCGCCCGCGCCTGAGCCCCGCTCGAACGACGCCTCTGTGCCGCAACCGGCCGCGGCGGTCGGCGCGGCGCGGTCATCCCGGCTTCTTCGCCTCGGGCGGCAACGCAAGGCGGATATGCAGCTCCCTGAGCCGCTCCGGCGGCACCGGCGACGGCGCCTGCATCAGCAGATCCTGCGCCTGCTGATTCATCGGGAAGGCGACCACCTCGCGGATATTGGGCGTGTCCGCCAGTAGCATGACGATGCGGTCGATGCCCGGCGCCGAGCCGCCATGCGGCGGAGCGCCATATTTGAATGCGTTGAGCATGCCGCCGAACCGCGCCTCGACCTCCTCTGCCTTGTAGCCGGCGATGGCAAAGGCCTTGTACATGATGTCGGGCCGGTGGTTGCGGATCGCGCCAGAGCTCAGTTCGATGCCGTTGCAGACGATGTCGTACTGGAACGCGTTGATGGTGAGCGGGTCCTGCGTCTCGAGCGCATCGAGCCCGCCCTGGGGCATCGAGAACGGGTTGTGCGAGAATTCGATCTGCCCGGTCTCGTCGTTGAGCTCGTACATCGGGAAATCGGTGATCCAGCAGAATTCGAACACGCCGTCCTTGACGAGGTTGAGATCGCGGCCGAGCTTGAGGCGTGCCGCGCTGGCGAAGGCGCAAAAGGTCTTCGGGACGCCACAGACGAAGAACACCGCGTCGCCGTCCTTGAGCGCGAGCGCGTCGCGCAGGCGCTCGGTTCGTTCGGGTCCGATATTGTTGGCGATCGGGCCGGCGCCCTTGCCGTCGCGAAAGAAGATGTAGCCGAGCCCCGGCTGCCCCTCGCCTTGCG
>Ga0307374_10000816_pt1 | contig 58540 bp, 35 predicted proteins | sample OX3MG_FD_202532 | JGI IMG/M metagenome (GOLD analysis project Ga0307374, IMG submission 202532) | Soil microbial communities from Risofladan, Vaasa, Finland - OX-3 | ecosystem: Environmental > Terrestrial > Soil > Coastal area > Acid sulfate soil | place: Finland: Risofladan, Vaasa | collected... | reverse complement strand
GTTCACGGCCATCTACATAATGGTAACCAACTGCATCAATCAAGTGGTTGAACTCCGGGTGCTTTTCGAGTTCATTAAATATTTGCCAATACTCACTGTCATCGTCCGGCGCCTGTAGTTTTACTTTTGAGAACCCATGAGCATCCAATATTGGGCGCAAATAATTGGCTATCCAATTCAAGTCGGTTCCCATTTCATTTTGGGCGGCAGAGACCCAGTCCATCTCAAGCCCGTAGTATTTTCTGGCAACTTCCAAAAAGGCAACAATCCACTCAGCCGACTCTTTGGAAAAACGATTGCCAACCCACTCAGGATAGGCCCACGGGAGGCAGTCCAATATAATTTTCGGATTGCGTTTACGCGCCTCTGACATCAACCAAAACTCATAACCCCGCGGTTTGGGGTCGAGCAGCTCCATACGAGTTATCGCATGAGAAGGTTCACTACCGCAAGTGGAATTTTCGCCGCTGCCAATTTCAACTTTGAGATGCTGGAAACCTGCACCAAACTTTGGTTTGAAAAGAAAATCAAGCACCTCAGAACGTTGCTTTTCCGGGTAATCAACCAAGGCACGGCTGGAGGCCCCCGCACTGACAGCGCCAATACCTTCAAAAACCCGCCCAGTATCATTTGCGCTTAAAGAGATTGTTGTTTGTGCTTTAATATTCGACACAAATAAGAGCATTGCTGCAAAGTAGAATGAATATTTTTTCATAAATAATTGAATTCTTTAATAGTTAATTAGATAAACCGGACGAATTATTGATGTGGTAATAGCGATGGATATAAGTAAAATAAACATCAATACCAGTCGTAGCTTCATTGATTTCATGATCTTTCATTTGTGGCATAGTTTTGAATATTATTATTGAGGAATAAAAAATCTATGAATGGTTATGGATGAATACTTTTTCCCCGCTTCTTTTATGGTTGAAGGAACTTGAGGATTATTTGGGGAATTGGGGTAATGCTGTGTTTCGAGGCAAAAAGCGGTGCGGGAATCATCTTTTACTCCAGACTTAAATGTATGCAGACTTTGCATAAAATTACCTGTATAAAAATGAACCCCCGGTTCAGTAGTGTAAACTTCCATGGCTATGCCAGATATATCGCCGATAGCAGTTGCTACCAGTTCCGGCTTCGTTGATACGCCTTTATCCAAAGTATAAGTATGGTCGTATCCCGTTCCGTTTTTAATTTGTAAATCATTTGCATTTATTCTTTCACCAATAGTATGAAAGTTGGTAAAATCAAAGGGAGTATCTTGTACAGTTGCAATGTACATAGGAATACAATCTTCATTTATTGCATTAAACCTAACCGAATTAATTTGTAACAAATGATGATTTATTTCACCAGTACCTTCTCCGTTGAGGTTATAAAAATTATGGTTAATGATATTGGCGATTGTTTTTTTATCAGATGAATATTTAAATTCCATTTTTAATTCATCATTGTAGGTCAGCGTATAAATAACTTTTATGGTAAATTTTCCCGGGTATCCTTCTTCTCCATCTGCAGATACATAGGAAAACTGCACCGATTGATTATTGATTTGATTGGTATCCCATACCCTTGTTTGAAAACCTGTGTTGCCACCATGAATTGCATTGTTGCCATCATTTACAGTTAACTGATAAGCTACTCCATCAATACTAAATTTCCCTCCGTCAATTCTTCCTGCATAACGGCCTACTACCGCGCCGTAGCATTGGTCTTTAGCATTTATATAATCAAAAATACTATTAAAGCCAACATTTATGTCGGTTGAGTTTCCATTTTTATCGGGTACTAAAAGACTTACTACTCTTGCGCCATAATTGGTTAGAGTAGCTTGTAAATTATTTTTATTTTTCAGATAATATAATGCTGTTTCTTTACCGTCAACCGTAGAAATAAAATTATCTTTTTTCAGTAGTCGTGTTGTTATTGATTCAGGCATATTCATTTTTTTGTTCATACTGCATTCTCTTATTCAAAAAGATTAGCAGATGAAGTGGCAATAGAAATTGCCCCTTGTATTTCTGCTGCTTGTTTATGAGAAAAAGGTATACAAGTTCAAATGATTCATTCTTGTTTATAACTAATATTATTTGAAAAGTTTTGCAATTTCACTTCCTGCCATTAAATGTGTTTTGATTTGAAAATGTTATTTTATAAGTATCCCCAATTTTTTCTTGTCCAATTCCACTGCAGGGTTAAACTCTTTACTGTTCATATAATTGAGCAGGCTGAATTTTGTCTGGCCACAGGTCTGTTTTCCATATTACTATGGATATCCATGGTGCAGAACAATAGTTTCCCTTTGCCCACTTTTGCTTCTATAATGCTTGCCATATTACGGTTCTTAAAAAAATTATCTATGTCTCTTAAAACGATGGTGGATGGGCTGATTTCAGCACTGTCGAGTATAAGAGTTGTTGAATTTTTACACAAGCCCCACAATTGCCAGTTGGTATAGGAATCTGTTGGGAAATCTTTAAAGGCAGAATGATGTCTATTTATTAAAAGCCCCATAGTACCTGCCTGATCGGGGAAATGAACAGGACTCCAGAATACCTGTACAAACTTTCCTTCAACTCCATTTATTTTTTCTTTGTTGGGATTGAGCAGTACTTTTTTCCCTTTATTCAATGCGTTGATGGCTTCGGAATAATCTGTTGTAAAAACAATATCGTTTTCCGGCTGATGGATTATTTTTGGATACACCCAAATATTCCAGTCATTATTATAGTTGGTATTTTTGATGGATAATTTGATGGTTAATTTTTGGGCTTTTTTTATTTTATTTAATGAAAAATTAATTTCACCGATTGATACTCCGTTACCAATTTCTATTTTTTTGGGATTCAATTTTCCTGAAGCAATAAGCGAATTTGCCGCATCAAAAATTTGCCATTCTACAATTGGATGATTGATGACAGTAGCCCCGGAATTGGCTACTTCTACCGAAGCTGCAAAGTTTTCATCAGTCGTATAAACCGCTTTGGAATATCTTATCAGTGGAACTATAGGCGAACAAAATTTTCTAAAATCCTGTGGCGTTATCAAATCTTTACTTTTCCAGAAGGCGTCTAAGATACCCACCAATGCTGTGCCCTGGCCCGGATAATCCTGTAAATCAAATAATTGAAAACCACTAAATCCTTTTGTTTTTAAAGCTCGTTCTATTTCTTCTTTATAAAGTAATACAGCCAATTTTCCACTGGCTTCCGTATAATCTTTTGCCAGGTTCAATAAATGTTTTCTTGCCAAATCATTTTTTATGGCAATAAAATTTTTGGGTAATAATACACCGGAATATTCAGGAATTTCAGCCATGTTTGGATATACTGCGTACTGTCCTACTTCGTGTGATATTATTGGAACAGGCAACCCAGCTACTGCCGCGGAATAATCTTTATCAAATGATGGCGGATCAGTGTCAAATATCCCCTGTTCTCGTACCCACCCTTTCTTAGTATATTGCGTTACAAAATAATCATCGGCTGCCACGGGCCATTTGCCATATCCTTTTTCAAATGTAAAAGTGGTGGTGGTGTATAACCTTCTTTTGTCCTGAGTTTTTAAAATATTTACTTCATCAGAAAGCCATTGCATGTCGCCCTGCATCTCGTTGCCCATGCTCCAAAAGCAAAATGAAGGATGATTACCATAATTTCTGATGATGCGCTGTGCTTCTCGTTTCAAAAAATCATCCGCGGCTTTATCCTCCCCTATTTTTAAAGTCCATACCGGTAGTACCACTTGCAGGTAAAATCCCATCTCATCTGCTGCCTCAAAAGCCGCTTCTGGCGGGCACCAGATATGAAAACGCACATGATTTAATCCATACGATTTTAATGTTACATATAGTTTAATCCATGCCTTCTTATTCATTGGAGAGTGACCTGTTTTTGGATAGAATTCGCATCCCAAAGTTCCTCTTAAAAACAAAGGCTTGCCATTTATTCGTAAATAAGCATCTTCATTGCTAATGGTTCTGAATCCGAAAGAACAATCATTCACATCATAATCATTTCCCGAAATTATTTTTGATTTTAAATTGTATAAGACCGGATTAAACTCATCCCAGTTTTTTATTGGCTTCGAAATATCTATTTTAAAATTGAATTCATTGATGCCTGGTTCAAGTGATACAGTTGTATTAAGCGAACCATAAATTATTCCTCTGTGCTCTAACAATAATTCAATTTTGCTTTTACTACTTTTTTCTGTTTGATTATTTAAGGAGGCTTTTACATTGATGTATTTGGCGTTTTCATTTGCATCGAAAACCTGGACATTGGTAAAATATGTTTTGCTTTTTACTTCAAGCCCGATTTTACCGATAACTCCGTTCCATATGATTTGCGTTTCGTTGGTATAGATGTGTGCAAAGTCTTTATCGCCTAAGCTAATATCATATTTCTTGCTGTTATTAATTCGAAGCGTAATGGTGTGTTTACCAGTCGTTAAAAAAGCAGACAGGTCAAAGATTTGAGGTGCTATTAAGCTTTCCCCAATTTCATTTATTTTTTTTCCATCTACCCAAACTTTGGTTTCCCAAATAACTCTTTCCAAAAAAAGTTCTATATGTTTATTTTTCCATCCGGATGGTATCACCACTTCTTTTTGATACCAGGCGGGGCCGATGTAGGAAACTTTGCTCCAGAGATGCAACAAAACTTCTTCGCTAATTTGGTGATTGACAGTTTCTGATTTTACGGTAACAGGTGTGCCATATCCGACATCATCCATGGTTCCTGGTAATTTTATTTTTTGTATAAAAAAAGAGGATGGATTATTATACCATGCAGCCTTTCCGCCTTCGTTTGCCGAATCCATTTTAAATCCCCATTCACCTGCCAATGAAACATAGGCTGGCTGTGCTTTGGCGCCAATTGATAGAAAGGTTAAAATAATTATGGATATTTTTTTGGCAGTAATCATTGATACAACTTTTTATTAAAATTCTTTTAGACCAAACCTTTTTGGCTTCACCTGTTTCCTTCGACAAGCCTAGGAAAACAATAAACATTATTTGATCTAGCTAATTTTATTCACCCTCTTTAAAAACTCAACCATTTTTAAATGCACTTCCGCACCCTGGTGATTGATGTTTTCTTTCAGCACTTTATGGAAATTTTGTTTTGCCTCTTCTGTTTTATCTAAACCAAGCAATCCAAGCCCGGTTAAATAGTAACAATGAACTTTATTTTTGAGTGTAAGGTCCTGGTCAAAGACCAGTAAATCAGGAAGCGACACAGCAAAATAATCTATCTCAATTTTATCATTAAGATGCTGCGCCGCAAAGCTGATTAGTTTTTCAAAAATCTCTTTTGCTTTTTTCTCATCTCCAAGTTTTAGCCAGGCAAGGCCCTGGTAAAATATTTTATCCGGTTGAGGGTCGTTATAAAAAATGGCTTGTACGGGTTCGCTGATTCCTTTAGTTGCTTGTAGGAATTTCTCGTTTGCTTTTTCTTTTAATCCCATAGCTTCGTAAGCGCAACCTTGCAAATAATGAATATCATTTTCCTGCGTGCCATACAATTTTCCCTCACCCAAATTTATCGGGTATGCTTCTAATTTAGAAAGCAGTTGCAAGGCCTGTTCATCGTAGCCATCCATAATAGCAGCTTTTGCCATCTCGATATGGCAGAGCAAAAACTGATAAACCACTTTACCTTCACCCCCTTCCCAAGGATGAAATTTCCTGTCCGCAATCAAAGCAGCAGCTTTTTCATAATTGCCTGTTTGATTGTAAAGAGTAACGCGTTCCAGGTACAGGTCGTCTCTTTGTTCTACCAAATCCAAATGTTTTTCAAGCAATGCCAACCTGTGTTCGTAACTGTAATTTTGAATTTTATAGAGTTGGTCAAGTTCCATTAAAACCCGCGCATCGGTTTCGCCAAGCTCAAATGCTTTTTCCAAAAGAGAAATACTTTCATCGTATTTTTTTAGTTTGTTATAATAAGCCAGAGACAGGTTTCTAAATGCCGTTGGAAATTTATCATTGAGCGAAATTGATTTTTCCCAAAACGCAATCGCATCATCATATTGGCGATTGGCGTACCAATAATTTCCCAGGTAATAAAAAGCTTTCGAATCGCCAGGATTTAGGCTGACAGAATGCTCCAGCACCATCATATCTTCTATCTTGTAAGGAAAACAATAATCAGGTGAGAATGCGGCTGCTTTTTTATAATAGTTATTGGCAGTTTCTTTTTTATTCAATTTGAAATAAAACCAGCCAAGATAATAATACAAAAGTGGCGTATCGACATTACTCAAATCTTCATATACTTTCAATAAACTAATTGCTTCTTCATACATGCCTGCGTTTGCATAATCCAAAGCATATTCTATGTAATTATTGAATGAATCGCGGATGAGATTGGCAAATTCATTTAATAAGATATTTGTTGGTTTACTGTCGTTTGTTTCTTCTGAAAGTAAGTATTGCTCAAACAAACATCCATAATTAAAGCGGTCAATCTCCAATGACTCTTTGATTAAATCCAAGGCTTTACCCGGCTTTCCCAATCTACGTAAAACAGCGATTTTTAAATGCCTTGCGCTATGGCTATGATAATTTCTAATGATGGATTTTTCAATTAAATAAAGTGCATCCGGGAAATTATTTTTTATGCAGGCAATTCTTGCTAATTGAAAAAAAGCTGCATGTTGCCATGCATCATTCCAGGTAGCTTTGTATAGATGGCCATAAGCTTCTTCAATATTTCCCTGCATCTTCTGACACAATCCGAGGTTGTAAAAAGGCTCGCCATCATTAGGATTGGGATTACGTTCTGTAAGCCGGGTAATTGCTGTTTTGAAATAGGGTTCAGCCAAATCAAATTTTCCTTTTCTCAAAAACCACAAGCCCAAAGCATTATTATTTCTCACGTCTCCGGCATCTCTTTTCAAGGCTTCATTATAATAAGGCAACGGGGAAAACGTTGCGTGGCGGTATTGTTCCAGGTGTAACCCATTCAGGTAAAGCAATTCGTTGTTTTCGATTTCTCCAGGATTTTTTGCCGCTCTTGCTGAAGGTGGAATTGGTTTTTCTATTTTGATTTCAGGCTGATAGCTTACCAATATTTTGTCTGCGTGCGTTACAACTACTTTTATTTCTTCTTCATTAAATTTATTAGTTACAACAACACTTTCATTAAAAATTTTATCCGGTGATAAATCTGTTTTATATTCTTTGATTAAATCTTTATTCTGAAAAATTTGCACTGTTGCATTTTCGTAAATGGCCGTTGTATAAACTTTCACATAAATTTCTTTTTCACCAAACTCTACATTTATTGCCGCTTCTTTGGATGCATTTTTTACCATTCCAATTTCTGAATAAGGCATAAAATATTCTTCGAAACTTTTTTCCTCATTGGGATTCAACCAACTGAAATCAGGTTGGTTGTCGGTAAAAGTGCCGCACATTAATTCAATATAAGGCCCGTCTTCATCTGTAAGATTTCTATCCCAAGCTTTGCCAAAATCGCCATTGCCCCAGGTCCATTGTTTTTTGCCGGTAGAAACATGATGATTGGCGACATGTAACATGCCACTTTTGGTATCATGTTCGTAACACCCGATGAAATTATAATCAGATTGCACGGCCATATAGGAAGTAGGAACCGGAATATTTTTGTACCATGAGATATCAGTTCCTGGCGCATAATTTACTTTGTAATAAGTGCCGGTTGCGATTGGGAAATCACTGACGTCTCTTTTGCCATGGTCAAATACAGCATGTACATCCGGCGGAAAAACAGACTGATAAAAGTCATTCGCTTTTACGGCAGGATTGGCCCACCATAAGAAGGTTTGAGGAAATGGCGTCCTGTTAAAAAACCTAACTTTAATTTCCAGGTAAGCTCTTCCGGGGTATAAAGTAAACCCTGCCATACCCTTTGTGCGGAACATTTGTTCCACTTCATTTACCCAAACTGTTTTGCTACCATCACTGTTTTCTTCAATCGTAAAATCAACAGGATCAAAGGAGGACGGCCGGTGATGCTGTGGCCAGTTAAATTCAATGCCACCGCTGATCCATGGGCCTGTGAGGCCGACAAGGGCGGGCTTTATAACCTGGTTGAAGTAAACAAAGTCCCTGTTGCGGACTTTATCGAATGCTCTTTGTACCCTGCCGCCCAACTCGGGCAGAATCATAATTTTCAGGTATTCATTTTCTATAAAAACAGCATCGTATTCTTTATCGAATTTCTCATCTTCAATTTTTTCAATTACAGCATGAGGATATACTACACCACTGGTTCCCTGATAAATTCGTCTTTCTAAAAAAATCGGATTCTTTTCCGGTTTCCCGGTCCCATAAGTTGGAATGGTAATCTTTTCGTACCATGCAATTACGTCCTTCATCTGCTTGATAACTTAGTTTATAATAATGCGTAAATTACTAAAAACACATTTTTTAGAGATGGAATAATTGTTGGAAATGATGGATTTTCTTATTATTGTAAAATGTTACAGAAAAAAGAAGGCTTTGAAGGACAGCGTGCCATCGTGTTGCCGAGAAAAATACTGGCGAAGTATTGCAGTGTAAATCAATTGATTGCAGGTGCTTATATTACAGATATCGGCTACTACCCAAAAGCAAAATTCCATTACAGGGAAAGACTACATGGCTGCGATCAGGATATATTAATTTATTGCCAGGAAGGGAAAGGGTCTGTAAAAATAAAAGAAGAAGAGTATAAAATAAATCCGGGGAATTTTTTTATCATTCCAACGGGCTTGCCACATAAATATGCGGCGGATGAACGTTCACCGTGGACCATCTACTGGATACATTTTAAAGGAACTAATACGAATTTAATGATAAATAATTTTCTGACACAAAATGAAAGTTGTTGTGGCAATGTGGAATACCAGGAAAGCAGAATCAGGCTATTTGAAGAAATGTATTCCAATCTTGAAATGGGATATAGTAATGATAAATTGGTTTATGCAAATATGTGTCTTCCACATTTTTTATCATCATTTATTTATAAAGAAAACTATAATCTTTCGCCCAAGAGGCAAAGTAAAAGTCAGATTAACAAATCTATCAATTACATGATGCAGCATATTGATGAAATGCTTTCTCTTCAAGAAATGGCGGCATCTGTTAATTTATCAGCATCGCATTTTTCTTTTGTTTTTAAAAAAAGTACAGGATTCCCTCCAATAGAATATTTCAACCATCTTAAAGTGCAGAAGGCTTGCCAATATTTGTTGTTTACAGATTTAAGAATAAAAGAAATTGCTGATAATCTCGGAATAGAAGACCCTTATTATTTTTCAAGGATGTTTACAAAGGTAATCGGCGTATCTCCGGGTATTTACCGGATGAAGGGGGTAAGTTGATAATGAAGGAATTGTTTATTGAAAAAGTTTGTAGCGAAACATAATATTTTTTTACTTGAATTGAAGCACGGTTTTATATTCAGGAATGAAGGTCATTTTTCGTATCTCAAGCACCTGATTTTTGTTTTTAAAATCAGGCACGTCGAAAGGATTTAGGTCTTGTAAATAAGTAGCGTTTTTATACATCGGCCTAAAGTAAAATACCATTTCTTTTGATGAAGCATCAGGATAAAATCTCTTTAAACCGATTTGCCAGGGAATACCGTTATAAAATTTATCAGTTACTAATTTGCCGTCTAAAAATCCCATCCCAGTGTCGCCTGTAAAATTTATTTGCAGAAAAATATCATTTAGATTTCTTAGAGGCTCAGGCGACTTTACAATGAATTTTTTTTGACCCACATGGCTTGTTTCAACAGGTATCTTTAAATTAGGTATTGAAATATGAAATGAAGTCATAACGTCACCCGTAGATGTATTTGTGATTGTTCCATTGTCTATAAAAGGTGTATTTTTTATTTTTGGATAAACGGATACTTCATAATTATTTTCTCCATCACTGAGAATCGTAAATGATTTTCCATATTGCAATACGACGGCATTTGAAAAGATTATGTATTTTTTCCCGTTGAAGTGTGCAATATAAGATTTTAAGGCAACGGATTTATCAATCACTAGCACTTTTGTTTTTCTACCTTTTATGATTAAAGTAAATTCAGAAACGGGTTCTTTACATTTTACCAAAATACGTTTTGAATTTTTATCAACCTTAATCCCGGAATTTTTTTGAACTGATAACCCTTTTGTTCTTGTGAAAGAAAATTCCGAGTTTACGCCTTCGTGCCTGAAGAAAACATACCAGGGCTCTTTTGCATCATCGCTTTTTGTCATCAACTGTGAAGTGGCGCAATTGAGCACGACTCCATTCAAATTAAAGTTGAAAGGGAATATGGCATTCTCCTCACTTTTCAAATTAAAACTTCCTGATTCTGGTATTAGCAAATCACCGCCCGGAGTTTTAATTTTTACGAGGATATTATTTTTATCAGGAGGAATCGTATGATCCTGAAAATTGTCGAGGAATAAAAATCCAGAGTTGCCTTTTATCCTAACCGCATAGCGCAGGTCAGAAATATTTTCAGGCGTTAATGAGGATGCATTGGCCGGAAGGACCGTTTGCATCGGCGCCAGCAAATAACCAAAATCATTTAAAAAATAATGAACAATTTTTAGTCTGTGAAAGCCTTCTCTTACCTGGCCAAACTCTCCTATCGGCGCCTGAAAATCATAAGAGATTTTTGGCAACCCTCCGGCCTCATCACTAAAAAAATGATGATCGCCACGGGGAGTTGAGCCTCCGTGATACATATAATAACCCAAACCATTTGCGCCGCTTCCAATGCAACGGTTAATCATGGCATCAAAACTTTTTTGCACGACAGTCGGGCGACGTTTATAATCCGATTCAATACCCGAACCAAGCTCGGCCGGGAAAACCGGATAGTCTTCGGACTTGTATCTTACCGGCGCATAATCAGGATTTTTGTGCATGTCCTTATATAAAAAGAAAGGCGACAATTCCTCCTCTTTCGTCCAGGTAGGATAGGCGTACGCCGCAGTAACAGGAATACATCCGTCGGGAATGATTGCCGCGTACCCCCAGCCGGTAGCGGTGTATATCGGAACATCAATACCGGCTTTAATAGCCAGCGACTTTAGAGTTTCCATGTGTTCATTCCCTAATTTGGCAAATGAAGTTTTGGATTTTGCAATACCAACTCCCGCTTCAGTTTCAGGCAAATCCTGTTCGGCTGAAGTATAATCAGTCGGCTGACCAGGATAAGTTAAACCCCATGGCGCAGCAGAGTGCTGGTATTCGTTTTCAATTTGAACTCCTATTATTGGACCACCATCTTTAAAGTATAAACCCTTTAATTGTTTACCAATTTCATTGTATAATTTTTTACATAAAATAAATAACCCGGATCGTTGGAACGAATCATAACAGGTTTTCCCATTAACCAGTCGGGAAGCCCGCCGTTCCTTATTTCACCATGGTCGAAAGGTCCGAGACGAACAATTACATAAATATTATTCTCTTTACACAGGTCTATAAATTTTCTCAAATTTCTGTTGCCATCCCATCTGAATTTACCTTCTGTCTCTTCATGTATGTTCCAGAAAACATAAGTGGAGATCACATTGATTCCTCCTGCTTTCATTTTTTTTATGGCTTCATCCCAGTATTGATTGGGATAACGGGTAAAATGAAATTCGCCCATCACCGGGAACCACGGTTTATTATTCAATGAAATATAATAACTATTAACTGAAATTTTATCGCCTTCAGGATTTGAACCGCCTAATTTTAATTTGCCATATTCGATCTGCATTGGAGGAACATCTGCATTTATTTCATAAGTATTGCCTTTGGAAGTTCTATTTTCGGAGGTAATGGAATCTCCAAAAAATTCAGCCAAAAAATTTTTCTTATCAGGCTTTAATAGCTTCCCTTCTTTTTTTACAGACAGTCCCTCTAATTGGATTTCATCATCCTGGAATTTTGCAATAACCTGCAAATGATGAGTGATATTACTCAAAGAATCAGGAGTAATTTTAACCCATCCGGATGCCTTTCTAAACAAGACCGTTGGCACATCATCCAATTTCACATAAATATTAACCGGAACTGCTAACTTAATATTTATCTGATCACCGAAAAACTTAATACCAAAGTAAGCACCTCCCAAATAAGAATGATAATCATTTGCATTGGATTTATCCCATCTGCCCACATATTGAATATCCTTATTTTTTGGCGAAATGAATTTGCATGCAGCAACTTCCGGAACGTTTGCTATCAATAAAATAGAAATGAAGAAAAAAAATTTATTCACTGTATCATTCTTAATTTTAATGGCATCAAAAATAGTTTCATCAATTTGATCATTGTATTTGTTTTGAAATTATTTTTTGTATCAAAAAATGCCTGGAAGCTGATCTGTTTTTGGGAAGACACATTTAATGCGCTGCAAAAAATCCTTCCATTTCTTCCAAAGTTTTTCCCTTTGTTTCTCTTACCCTGAAAAGTATAAAAAGAAAACCTAATACACAGACGCCAGCATAGATATAAAAGGTGCTGTCTTTTAATTTATCAAATAAGATTGGGAATGTAAATACCAAAATAAAATAAGCAGCCCATAAACTTAATACTGCAATTGTAGTAGCAACAGTACGCACTTTGTTGGGAAATATTTCTGAAATCAAAACCCATGTAACAGGAGCTAACGACATGGCATACACGCCAATGGCTGATAATAAAAACCATGAAACATGCACGGAGCCTGAACCCAGCATCTGAACAACAATAACGTAAATGATTGCCAATCCACCGGAGCCGATCAGCATTAATGGTTTGCGACCCAGCCTGTCCACCAACCCCATTGCAATAAATGTAAAAACAAGATTTACAATTCCGATAAAAACAGTTTGCAACAATTGGTTGTCCTGCGAAGCGCCGATGCTGGCAAAAATTTTTGGTGTATAGTTGAAGACTACATTGATGCCGCAAAATTGCTGGAAAACAGCCAACACAATACCTACGGTTACTGCTGGCAAAACGGCTTTATTAAAAGCAGCTTTATAATTAATTTTCGTGTGTCCCTCTAATGATTTTTTTATAGATATCATTGATTCATTTACGAATCCATCTCCACCAATTTTATGAAGAACTTTGGCAGCCTTATCCGAAAAGCCCGCTTTTGTTAACCACCGGGGGCTTTCGGGTAACATGGAACCGCCCAGCAAAAATAATCCTGCAGGAATAACGCCCAGCCCAAACATCCACCGCCATGCATCTTCCCCTGCATTTCTTAAAGTATAATTGACTATATTGGTTATTAATATTCCTAAAACAATTGTGAGTTGATTAATGGCTACCATACGCCCTCTTAAATGTGCCGGCGATATTTCAGCAATGTACATAGGCGATAGCATGGATGCCATGCCCACGCCGATACCGGCACAAAATCTTGCGCCAATGAAAAAATCTCTTGACGGCGCAAAGGCCATGGCAAGGCAAGAAACCGTGAATATGGCTGCGGCAGACATTAGCCCGGGTTTGCGGCCGTATTTTTCAGCAACAGTACCTGCGACGATACAACCCACGATGGCTCCCAATGCAAGACTGCCTGTTGCAAAGCCTTCCCAGTATGCATCCAGCGCAAATTGATGTTGCAGAAAAGGTAAAGCCCCTGCTATCACTGCAAAATCAAATCCGAATAAATAGCCGCCCAATGCGGAAATAAAAGATATGCCAATGATGTAACGGTTATTAAATTTGTAAGGTGGAGGAGTCATCTTGTTTTCTATTATTTAATATATCAATTATGAAGAATTAGTATAAATCAAACTCTATTAAAGCTAAAAGCAATAATAAACATGACAACTTGATAACACATGGATTTATCAGCCATTAAGATGGATTATTTTATTAAGCCTAAAATAATTAGGCTATCATATCATAAGCTTTCTCTTACCCTGATTAATCCCAAAAAATTCATTCTTTTATTACTCCATTATCTCCACAGTTCCTATAACTAAAATTATATAGAAAAAGCTAATGGTAAAGTTACTTGTACATTGTAATGACGAGCATTTTATTTTATTCTTGCGCAGATCTTTTTTTGTCTTGAAAGTACTATACGACTGATCCTAAGTTTTTATAAACAGTTTATTAATCTTTCCATGGATTTACATCCATATAAAATACTAATGCCCAATCCTGATCATTAGCATAAGCATCATAAAATTTACCCGGCTTTCCATCTACTGATATAGGATAAAGATAATCACAACTGACACTATTTCGTCTAACCATTACAGATAATGACTCGGATTTATACATAACTGCCATTTCCGAATCATTAATTGACATCGAAGCCGGTGTGGTCCATATCTGGATTACATTAGGCAAAGAAGCGAGTCTGTATTCACCCATATCCCAATCTTCATACGGCTTTTGCCATGTAGGAAATGAATCCGAAGACGATAATATCCAGTCCATTTTATTTGAATCAAAAGAATTAATAATGGATTGAATAGCACCTGCCCTGTTATTGTAATGAATACTAAATTGACCACAACAATCGGTGGTGCAAAAATCTAATATTATGCTTACCAATAAAATAATATACTTCATACCTGTGTTTAAAAGTAGTTTAGTATAAACATGCAACCTACTATGAAAGGTAACACTGCAAGATTTTTAATAATGATTGCGACTTCAATTATATTATTTCATTTCGTACGCTTTCACTTCCTGCTGATTGATACCAAACAAAAATTTATTATTGATATGGATAACACTCCTCACATCACCGCGCAATTGAAAGCCAGATTTTTGTTGATTGATATAGGTAAAATGGCCTTTGCCATCTCCCTTTAATAATATGCCATAATTAGCATCATAATTACCAAATCGCAAACGGGCATGATGGATGTTACCACAAAGCAAAAGATCTTTGTTGCCATCCTTGTTATAATCCAATGCGGTAATGGTAATCACTGGTGAAAATTGCGCCTCTATGGGAAGTGTTTTTTTATGAAACCTGCCATCATTGCCTCTTTCAAAATAACATGTCGCTAATTCATTAGCCTTAAGATATTTTGCACCTTTCAACTGATCCTGCGTAAAAATGTCTTTTAAACCGGCATCTGCATAACTTTTGTAATTAGGAAATTTTGCTGCCATCCCGCTGATCTGATTTATCAATTCATCCCTTGTCAGAAAAGGATAGCTTTTCCCCTGAATATAAAAACAAAGGATAGGATCAATAGTACCGTTGACATCAAAATCTTTATAATACATTTCTGCAGGCTCTTTGTCACTTACCTTGCATTGAGAATTCAGACCGAGGTTTCCAATAATCAGATCAACTTTGCCATCGTTGTTCATATCTTCTGCCAATATCTTATTCCACCAACCATAGTAATTTTCATCAAAATAATCTTTAGTCTTATTGATTAGTTTTCCATTTTCGTTTATGAAAACTGAAACAGGCATCCATTCTCCTACAACTATCAAATCCTTTTTTTGATCGCCATTTAAGTCTATCCATACAGCATCAGTTACCATACCTATATGTTTTAATTCAGGAGCTACGGTGGCAGTCTGATCTGTAAAATGCCCTTTGCCATCATTGATCAGTATGTAACTTTCCGGTGTCTCTGGATAGTTTCCCGGGATTACTCTGCCACCCACGAAAAGATCGGGAAATCCATCGCCATTAATATCAGCAACACGAACACAACTTTTGCTTACATGCATTGCTGGCAACGAATTGATACTTTTTTTAAAATTCCCTTTTCCATCGTTTATGTATAACCTGTCTTGCAATAGAGAATCGTTTGGTGAATAATTATCATAACCGCCGCTTACCACATAAAGGTCTTCAAATCCATCTCCATTAGCATCGAAAAATACCGCATCAACATCTTCACTCATTTTATCTGCTTCAAAAGCGGGTTCATCTTTTTTAATAAATGTTCCATTCTTTTGTTGAATGTATAAAGCACCCGGCTGGCCATACCCACCTCCTATAAAAATATCAGATAATTTATCGCCATTCACATCTCCCTTTGCCATACAGGGACCCGAAAACGAAAGCGGGTTTACCATCAAAGGCTGCCTATTAAAATCGTTGGTATTTGTAATCACATTTTTATAACTAACCGGTGATTTCATTTCCCTAAATAGAGAAGGAGGCTTAGGTTTGATAATATGGATTCTATCTGCATTTGTTTCATTTAAAGTAATGAATTGGTTTGCTTTTATACCTTTCAGTTTTTGCATTTTGCCACTTTGCCAGATAATTTTCAAAGAGTCAATTACACTATCTTTTCCAAACCCAAAGTGCAATACAGGCGATACCGAAGATTCATAACCTCTCGCAGGCATTTGTTCAACATATTGTTCCTTGCCTTTTACAAAAACATACACTTTAGCGCCAATGCCTTCTGTATTTTTTCCACCTCCTTTCAGATTTATTTCTAAGTAATGATTTATCTTATCATTGGTTTCATTACGATAAATAAAAGCCGGTTTATTAATATTGTTGACAACGAGGTCAAGATCGCCATCATTATCAAGATCGGCATAAGCCGCGCCGTTGCTGTTGGAAAAACTATCAATTCCCCATTGCGTGCTCACATTGCTGAAAGTCAGGTTTCCATTATTTTTAAAAAAATAACTTTTAATATGAGAGATTGGAATCTGTTTTGATATATCCAGCAATTGTTGCCTGAACACCTCTTCATTATTGTCCAATTGACCGTTCATGTAAGATAGAAAGTCCATGTTGGTATAATCGCGCAAATAACCGTTTGTTACAAAAAGGTCTTTCCATCCATCGTTGTTATAATCTGCGAATAAAGGAGACCAACTCCAGTCGGTATTTGAAATACCTGCCAGTTGGCCGATTTCGCTGAATGTACCGTTACCATTATTTAACTGAAGCATATTGCGCATATACTGATAATAAAATCCTGACTTAAGAATTACATTAAAAAGCTGGTAGTTGTTGGGAGCTGTTAGTAATTTTTGACGGTGATTATCTTCGGGCAACATGTCTAATGTAAAAATATCCGGCAGGCCGTCATTATTTATATCGGCAATACTATTCCCCATTGAAAACTCAGAGGTATGCCCTATTTGCTGTTGTAACTCATTAGTAAAAGTGCCATTATGGTTATTGATGTATAAATAATCCGGAACCAGGTAATCGTTCGATATATAAATATCCGGCCATCCATCATTATTCAGATCTGCTATTCCTGCACTGAGGCTATAATTTAATGTACTGTTAAGAAGGCCTGATTGTTTGGTTACATCCACAAAATGATTGTTATCATTCCTGTACAACCTGATTCCTGACTGGTCATCTTCCTGATTGATTAATGAATGAATTGAGGCTTCATTGAGATCGCTGAGGCGTTTAGGATTATGATTTAATAAAAGCAAATCCAAATCGCCATCACGGTCATAATCAAAAAAATAGGCTTGTGTACTATAAGAAGAATCTGTTAATCCATATTGGGATGCTTCATCTTTAAAATGCGGGATGCCATTCTTATCGTTTCCGAGATTTATAAATAATTGGGGAACTCTTTTAGCACCACTTAATTTTCCAGAATAACATAAAAAAATGTCCATTTTACCATCTCCATTAATATCAACCATGGTAACCCCTGTTTTCCACGGCCCTGGCCTGCCTTGTACCCCTGCTTCAGCAGTGATGTCTTCAAATTGCATGTTGCCTTTATTCAGGTAAAGTTTATTATCAACCATATTACCACTGAAATAAATATCCTGCAAGCCATCCCCGTTTACATCACCAATGGCAACACCCCCACCATTGTAAAAATATTCGTACATCAGCACATTGGTATTTAATCCTTCGGTAAGTTGATTTGTGAAATCAATATGCGTTCGGCTTGCTGGTAATAAAGTAAATAATGGTTTCTCAGAAGGTGTCGTTTTGATGGGAGAATGACAAGCCTCCAGCAGAACAAGCATTACAAAGGAAAGATATCGCAATTGATTTGAAAATGACATTGATAATACGGGATTTGATTAACTAGAATTATAAAAGTTGAACTCAAATTTTTGAAGTAAAGATAGTTTTAATGGCAAATAAAATATTCTCTTTCTTGGTTGCTATATTTTTTTTTAAAAATTGACAAAATCGAGTAGGAAGGTAGCCATTAATTGGCTACCTGTCCTCTCACACCACCGTACGTACCGTTCGGTATACGGCGGTTTGATTAAGCTGCTCTTTACTTAGGTATATGTTTGTATTGATTAAGCTCCTCTTGCATTTTACTTTTGGGTGCTGCCCTATCCTCAAGCAAGTAGTTCTCTTATGTGTTTCCGCTTTTAGCACCAACTTACAAACTTTCCCCTTTCTCACAGTTCAACCATTCCGTCCTTTGGAGTTCGTGAATGCTTCCGATTTTCTTTTTTTTTCTTTCGGCTTCTTATCCCTCCTACTATGACTTCTGCTGACTCCTGAGTTGATAAGAATATCTCTCAGGCCTCTCAGGGTAAGCCCTTTTAACTTTCCATTCATGTAGCCTCTTCATTTACTTGTTTGTGCTCTGTACAGTATCGGGCCTTTGTTTCTTTGGCAACATCACCCGCACACACCAGCCTTATATGAAGTTTCTGTTCGTAAGCTCAAATGTTTGCCGCCAGCTTCTTTCAGATTCCTTCTCACGATGGACACCCTTGCTCTTGGCTAACGATACGTACTGCAACGCTCGTTCGGGACTTTCACCCTATAGTTAATGGACATGCCTGACACACCATAAAAAACAGGAACCATAAAAGGTTTCTGTTTTGCTTAACACTTTAATTATTAAAACCACTAAAAGAAAACATTTTTTTACCTTTTCTCAAAATTTAATACCCCGGGTTTTGTGTCAGATTTTTGTTTTGGTCTATTGCACTTTGAGGTATTGGGAAAAGGTAGTTTTTCGATACATCAAACTTGTGGTCCCCTCCGGGAGTTGTCACGGGAGTATAGTGTAACACTCCATTATTAACAGTTATGGCTATTCCATGTAATTCTTGATTTAGGTTTGTACCCGCAATCCCCCACCTTATCAAATCCCAATAGCGTTTACCTTCAAAAGCAAGTTCTACACGCCTTTCTCTGCGAATATCCGTTCGCATCGAATCTTGGCTTAATCCTGGTGGCAAGTCAGGTATTTGGGCTCTTTCCCTTATCTGGTTGATAGCATTATACACACTTGCATCAGGGCCTACGGCTTCATTTTGTGCCTCAGCATAGTTTAATAATACATCAGCATATCGGAAATAATAATAATTCTGTGCGCTTGTCCCGTTATTCCAGTTATCCGCCCCAAGAGTAATCTTGTCGTTCAAACCTTTTCGTAAATAATAGCCTGTCTGCGTAGCATCATCGTGATCGGACAAATCAATTTCATTTGGGCTCCCAATACCTTGCCTGGTATATATAGTATCATTGTACCAATAGGAACCATCATAAACAATAGATTCATAAAAACGGGGTTCCCTGTTAACATAAGGCATTTGAGGATTATATCCGGATGTAGGATCACTTATGGGTTTTCCATTATCCATATCATAATCATCTACTAATTCCTGAGTAGGATTTACACCGCCCCAACTTGTTTCTGCTCCACCTGCTGTAAAGGTAGGCCCATCATAAGAGTCGCACCTTCCTCCCAACACGTTTGGAATATATTCCCTCCAAAATATTTCTTCATTATTCACATTGTTGGCAGGCAAAAACAAGCTCCCGAAATCAGGAAAAAGTGAATATACTCCCATGTTTATTACCTGCATATTAGTAGCCGCTGATGCAGCAAATTGATGATCAAATAATTCTACCCATCCTTTTAGTGTTAGGGCGGCACCCATAGTTGCCCTTCCGGATTCTGCCGCTGTAATCGGTAGGTCAGCGGCTATTGCTCCCAGTTCTGAATCAATAAATTGAAAAGTTTCGTCCGAAGTATTCCTTGCCCGGAAAACACTATCACCTTGTGTAGAAATATCTAATGGATTTGTAATAATAGGTACTCCACCATAAGCCATCCAAAGCTCCTGGTAAAAAAAGGCTCTTAAAAACCTGGCTTCAGCAACTCTCAATCTTTTATAGCTTGTATCTAACGCTGAAGAAGAAACATTTGTAATAAATACATTGCATGCGCGAATATTCGTGTATAATGTACTCCAGGTGTATGGCAACTGATCAAAGTTTAGCGTCGCGGGAGTATAAATGGCTTGCTGTGCTTCTGTTCTTGATACAACCCACGAATACCCACATATTGAGTTATCAGACCAATTGTCGAATGGGTCATATTCATTATTACCATCTGGAAGATAACCATAAATAGTATTTAGAAATACATCTGCCGTAGAGGTGCTTGTCCATACACTTGCATTTGTCAAACTATTTCCAGGTATTACATTCAGACTTGCATCAAGACTTTTTTTACATGAAAAATTACCTATAACTATTAAGACTGCCATTAAGTAAAGACAACTCTTTTTTATATTTTTCTGGTTCATTGTTTTTATTTTAAATAGGGTTTTAAAAAGTTACATTTAAGCCAACAGATACTACTTTTTGTTGAGGATAATATTCTCCATTAGAAGCGCTTACTTCCGGATCAAAGTTTTTAATATGACTCCATGTCAGGATGTTTTGTCCGGAAACATATATCCTCATTGATTGTAAGTGTAAGTTCCTCATCATCGCTTCAGGCACCGTATATCCTAACTGACCAGTTTTTAACCTTAAATAAGAACCATTCCTTATCCACCACGAAGATGTTTGGGTATTATTTGAGGTAGGTTGCGTTGTAATCCTCGGATTCTCTGCATGAAGATTGGTTGGTGTCCAATAATTTAACTCATCAATAGTTGCAGAAGAAGAGTTGTCAAATGGATATACACCATCATAAAAATCCCTATTTGCAGCCCCTTGAAATAAGAGGGTAAAATCAAAACCTTTGTAACTTACACTGGGACTGATACCATAAATAATTTCCGGGGTATATGGTTTGCCAATAGGAACGATATCATCGGGAGTAATCTGACCATCAGGTTTTCCATTGGGACCGGAAACATCAGCATATTTGATATCACCTGGATGTACTGTGCCCCACGGCTGAACAGGTTCTCCGGGAAGCAGATTTCCGTTTGCGTCAAAATCGGCAGATGTATAGTAACCTAGCGCTTTATAACCAAATTGTGTGTTTAATGGTCGTCCTGTAATTCTACGATTAGGATTATCAAAAGTAGCAGCTGTTTCAAATACCTGTAACAATTTATTCCTTGCAAAAGTATAATTCAGATCAAGGCCGACCCTCAATCCATTTGAAAACCTGTGAGAAGAACCTAGGGTAGCCTCAAAACCATGATTACTCATTATACCTGAATTTACCTGTGACAATCCAATTCCATATTCTGCAGGAACTGTTACAGTAGGAGCAAACAACATGTCTGATCTTTTTTCATAGAAATAATCAAATTCTGCAGTTAAAAGGCCATCCCACAAATTGGCATCCAAACCTATATCTTTCTTTTTTGCCCTTTCCCATGTGATATTTGGATTGGCTTGTGAACTTTCCGTAAGCCCTTGCGTGGCTGTGTAGCCAAGCACAGATGCATTTCCAGCTACGCTATAGGAAGATAAATATTGAAATGGTGAACCTGCCAATGCTCCAGACTGTCCTATCGATCCTCTAATTTTAAGACTGGTAATCCATGGAGCATTATCTTTTATAAATTTCTCTTCCGATAATCGCCATCCTGCAGAAAATGCAGGGAAAAAACCAAACCTATGACCGGGTGCAAAATAATAGTTGCCATCGTACCTTCCTGACGCTTCAAGATAATATTTTCCATCATAAGAATAGGCTAACCTATACACGGCGGATTTTTGTTTTGTTTCAAGGGAGTAGCCATAATTACTTATATCAGTGGAATTAGCGCTTCCATTATTTAGTTCAGGTACATCTATATTGTAATTTACTCTTCCAGCACCAAAAACAGAAGTTTTTGTATCTCTTTCTTCCAAAACTATCAGACCTGTTATATCACTCTTTCCAAAATGGTTGTGATAATTGAGATACCCCTGGTAAGTGAACGCCTGGCTTTGTAAGTATTCTTCAGAATATTGCGGTTTTGCCGGTCCGTCATTGCCCACCAAAGGATAAGTGTTGGTAGCAGAATCATAAGCATAAAAATAAATTGGAGTTAGCCATGTTCTGCTGAATGTAATGATGGGTTGAGTGGGGTCAGTTGGGTCAGTAGCACTAAAAGGATTATAATCATAACTCGCTAAAGCTTTTACACTAAGACCCTTAATGAAAGGCAACTGCTGTTCAATCGAAATTTGATTTAATAATGTATTTCCGATATTGTGTGTGTAGCCGCTTTCATCAATATTCCCTGCTGCCGACCTGCCGATATAGCTCCCCGGTAGGCCATTACTAAAAGTTAATGGAGCATTTGGTGGTGTGCGGAACGCCTGGTAAAAAATATTTGCTGCAGAAACACCTGGAAAATTTTGGTCTTCAACTCTACCATTTATAGAAACGTTTACCTTGGTTGTTTTTGTAGCATCTGCTTCAACATTGGAAGTCATGTTGTACCGATTATAATGTGTAGGTCCCCACAATCCCTGTTGCGCTAAATATCCTAAACTTGCAAAGTACCTGATCTTTTCAGACCCTCCGCTAAGGTCCAAGTCATGACTTGTAATTAAGGTATTTCTATTTTCTAATTCCTTTAATACATCATGGTCAGGGTATAAGTCAGGTTCACTATGGTCTTTATATTTCTGGAGGGCATAATCGGAATAGGCATGTGGTGCACCCTCGTTGTCATCGGCGGCGTTGAACAATGTGGCATACTGGTATGCATTTACAAATTTTGTTTGAACCGTTGGATTCTGCCATCCAGCATAGCCGTCATAAGTTAAAGTAGGGGCACCCAACTTTCCTTTTTTTGTTGTAATCAATATAACTCCATTGGCTCCGCCAAGTCCGTAAGGCGCTACCGCAGCAGCATCTTTTAAAATAGTTACAGATGCGATAGTATTGGGATCTAACTGAGTAAAATTCCTTGGTATGCCATCAACAATTACTAATGGTTGTGTATTCCCTGTAGTTCCGATACCTCGTATCAAAATGTTGGAACCATCATATCCAGGCTCCCCGCTCCCTTGCGTAAATATTATCCCCGCAACCCTTCCCCCGAGGCTGTTAGTAAGATTGGCAACGGGCTGAGCCGCTATGTCCTGACCTTTAATAGTTGCTATCGAGGAGGTTAACGAAGACTTTTTTTGTGTTCCATACCCCACTACAACTACTTCGCCTAATTCCTTATTTGCTGAAACAAGCGTAATAGGAAAATAAGTTTTTGATCCAACAGCCATTGTCTGTGCTGTATAGCCAACGTAAGAAAAAATGAGAGTTGATTTGGTGTTAGGGACATCAATTGAAAAATGGCCATTTTTATCAGTAATACTGCCGACATTGCTTCCCTTTATATTAACACTTACTCCTGATAGTGGCACGTTTTGATCGCTTTGTACTATCCCCGTTACATGTAGGTTGTTATTTTGGGAAAAAGCAACTGAACCTGTCAGGAAAAAAATAAAGCAAAGTAAAAAAAATGATTTTGATAAACCGGAATTGACTGATAGTCTTAACCGATAAAAATAGGCTGTTGATTTTTGGGATATTTTATTTTTCATAACATAAATTTTGATAAAGCAATTTGTTTAATTTAAAAGGAAGGATGATCGTTTATAATCTATTGCAAGTTAGATTTGACGAATAAAATAAGAATGGACAATGTATAGAAAATGATGGATTATTTTACTTTCTTTTTCAATCAGAAAACAAAATCTATCATTTCAATACTGGAATTAATAACATGAAAGTGGTATAATTCCTAACAAGATTTATTTTTGAAAGAGTTGCCTGGCGGCGGTTTATATAAGAAAAAAGATAGTTAGCTTTTAATCTAAGCGTGATATAAAAGATTGAAAATTACTACAAGGCCCATTTGGAAATGATTTGATTTAAATTCGTTTAATAATAACCAGAGTTTACGAGTCGGATAGTTTGGAATTGAATATGTGATTCCATGCTTTGATATATCCCAGAAGTCTTTGACTAGTTATGTTGAAATTAAATTTTATCCTACCTTTTTGAAAGTAAGAATTTTTGATTTAAGAGATCCGTTCACCGGCCACTTTATGCCTATCTTCATCAGAAAAGAACCTTTATATATTTGATTATCTTCCTCAATTTTATAGGAACTTTCATCGTTTAATCCTCTTAACTGTAAAATATTACCAGCCGGGGGATCATCTGTTGAACCCTTCAAATTTTCACTGAGGTTATACAGGCACAATACCCCATCCTTCCCATCTCTAGACATAAATTGTAAAGCGCACCTATTATGTTTATAAGGCGAAACCAACCTGTATAATATACCATTATCTATCAATGGCCGTATTTGCTTATACCTTTTTATTTTTTCGGTTGCTAATGTTTTTTCTTCTTTTGTCCACTTTGTAATATCATTCCCAACTCCCAGCACACCACTCATAGCCACATCAAATCTATACGCTAATGAAGGATGCTCCTGATGATTATCTTCATCAGTTGTCCAACTTATCATTGTACTTGCAGGAAAGAATTCAAGAAATGAATATTGAATAAACAAGCGATCAACAGGATCCGTATTGTCGCTTGCCCAAAAAGCATCTGTTCTGGCGAGCATACCAAGATCCACGCGACCACCGCCGCTTGAACAATTTTCGAACCATACTCCCGGAAATTCTTTACGAAGCTGATCAATTAGTTTGTATAAATTCCGAACATAACGTATTCTAACTTCTCTTTGTATTCCAGTAGGAGCAGATGGCCAACCAGGTTCAGAAAGCGCACGGTTCATATCCCATTTCAAATATTTAATGTTATGATTCTTTAATAAATTATATAATGAATTAAAGAGGTAATCATATACATCTTTACGAGCCAGGTTTAATACCAATTGATTTCTGCTTTCAAGCCGCTTCCTGTTTGGGAAATATAAGACCCAATCCGGATGTTTTCGATAAAGGTCGCTGTTCGGATTTACCATTTCAGGTTCGACCCATAATCCAAAGTCAAGGCCCATATTATTGATTTTGGTAATCAAGGGATTTAATCCTTCGGGAAATTTATTGGTATCTACTACCCAGTCTCCAAGCCCTCCCGCATCATTTATTCGTCCTTTAAACCATCCGTCATCAATTACAAACATTTCAACACCTATTGATTTTGCAATTTTTGCCAGCGCCAATTGATTTTTTTCATTGACATTAAATGTAGTTGCATACCAGCTATTATAAATTACAGGACGTAATTTTTTTACTGTATTCCCCGGCATAACTATTTCCTTTTCATAACCGGTAAGGTCATGAGAAACACCTTCCTTTCCTTCTTCTGAAAATCCGAAAATAAATTTTGGGGTTGTAAAATGTTCAGATGGTTTCAAGTTCCACCGGGTATCCCAGAAATTAATTCCACCGACAATTTGTAGTCCGCCTTCAGGAAATTTATCAAAATCAATACGCCAATTTCCGCTGTATTGCAAAGAGCCAAACCAGACGTGTCCTGATGTATCTCTGATTGTATTCATTTTACCCACAATAAAAGCAGGAACACCATAAGATTTAAAATCTTTTACCTGTATTGTTTTAATTCCCGGAGTAAGCCTTGTTACCTGGGGTTGATATTCATGTCCCCAATAACCGGACAAATAATTAAGTTCATAAGAATCTGCCGACAAACTGATTGATGCTGATTGAAGATTCTCAATCCGTATGGGGTTCTTTTTCCCTGTATTGATCACTTCTATCCATTTTTCAATAATATTCCATTGAGGAATTACACGCAGGTAAGAAATCATCTGAAGAGGATATACTTTATCATTTTGTGTGATCTTCAAAGTTGGGTAACCATCAATCCGGATGATTTCTCCTTTTTCAAACTTTAGTTCAATGTCTCTTACGTGGTCTGCAAATACAACTTCTACTGCAGGCGTTTTATTGGCAAAACCACCACGCACCGGAACTTCCTGAACCCTGCTTGTCCACAACGCATTTTTCTTTAAAAAGGATTCCTGTGCATCATCGCCATAGTATGCCGGAATTACTTCTCCGTTTTTATTCACTATTATCTGGTAAACAGAAGACCTGGTATGAATCATCCATCCATCAGGAGAAGTTGTTTTTTCAATTGCATTCTCTAAAGAAGCTACCTGGCAAAAAGTAACAGATGCAAGTGAGAATAAAACAAGGATAAAAAATATCTTTTTCATATAATTAAAGGCTAGGTTATGTAATAAATTAAAAAAAATCAAAGAAACAGAAAGAAACTGAAATGTTTAGTATAAATAGAAAATAAACAGCAATCAAGAGGTGAACAGATAAAACCCAGGCTACCTGTTACCAATATTTTCTTTGTTCAAAAATATTTCATTGTTGGAAAAAAGAATATTGCTTAAAGAATTTAATTTCTCCGTAGCGCTTTCTGAAAGATTCTTTATTAAAATAGACTTGCCATTATTTCTCAAACCTAATTAACATTATCAAACTTAATCACAGAAATTTAACCCACATTGCAGCAAAAGGCCGTTCAACTGTTAAAATTTAATTTTTTTTCAGAAAAATTATCACCCTATTCTCAATTTACCTGTGGGGGGGTACAGGCAACTAAAATCCATCGCACGTATAAGTCGAGTTTTTGATTTGTAGTACACAAGGGGTGTTCGTATTTGAGTAGGGTTTATCACCTTTGAGTCTTGTATTTCAAAAGTACCATACGCAAACATCCTGAAACCGGAAAGCTTAGTGGTTACTACCGTTTGGTAGAGAGTTACCGTAATGGTGATAACAGAATTTGTCATCGCACGATTTTGAATATTGGCTTCATGGAAGATGCCACCCCGGAGCAACTAAATAAAATCCAAAAACAGTTAACCGAAAAATATGAACATAAGCAATCCTTGTTTGAATCCGAAGATGATCCTGTTGTAAAAAAATATGTAGAAGATTTATGGCAGCGCATAGTGGCTTCCACAAAGCTGGATATAGTACCGGTAGAAAAACTTTCAAGAATGATAAATGCCGATACGCTACGGCATAGTAATATAAGAGAAATAGGCTCGGAGTGGATAGTCCACCATAGCTGGAACAAATTGCAACTCACTCAATTGCTCATAATGCACGGCTTTAGTGAAGATGAAGCTAAACTTGCAGCCATGCAAGTTATCAGCCGTGCTGTTTATCCGGCATCAGAATTAAAAACTACAAGGTGGATAAAGGAAAACTCTGCTGTATGCGAGCTTACAGGGTATGATATGGAGAAACTCACTAAAGACAAATTATATGAAAGTGCGCTTCATTTATACGAAGTGAAAGATGCGCTGGAAAAACACTTGTCAGCCCGCACCAATGAACTCTTTGACTTAGAAGATAAAATTATTTTGTATGACCTTACCAACACTTACTTTGAAGGCGAAAAAAGAAGGAGCCATTTAGCAAAATTTGGACGCAGCAAGGAAAAACGCAAAGATGCAAAATTAGTAGTATTGGCTTTGGTGGTTAATATGGAAGGCTTCATAAAATATTCTTCCATATTGGAGGGCAATATTGCTGACAATAAAACACTGGCTGCGATGATAGAAAAATTATCAACGCACACCTGTAACCCGAATGCGGTTGTAGTATTGGACGCAGGCATTGCCACCGAAGACAATTTAAAACTGATAACCGAAAAAGGATACCGATACCTTTGCGTTAGCAGAAGCAGGCTCAAAGATTACCAAACAGTACCTGGCAGGCTTACCGTGTTGATGGACACCAAATCAAAAAAAACCATCAGGCTAAAGCAAGTTACCACGCAGGCAAATACCGACTATTACCTGGAAGTGAAAAGTCCTGACAAAGCCATGAAAGAAGCGGGTATGATGAATCAGTTTGAAAAAAGATTTGAAAATGAATTACAAAAAATACAGACCGCTATTCATAAAAAAGGGGGCGTTAAAAAATTGGATAGAGTCCATCAGCGCATCGGCAGGGCAAAAGAAAAATACCCTTCCGTAGGTCAGTATTACCTCATTGAAGTAACTGCAGATAAAAAAACAAACCGGGCAATAGAAATGACCTGGGAAAAAGACCATGCAAAATATGACGACAAAATAGAAAACCTGGGCATTTATTTTTTACGAACCAATATGAACGTAACTGATGAAGTAGTCGTTTGGGATATTTACAATACGATAAGGGAAATAGAAAGTGCGTTCAGAACCTTGAAGACTGACCTTGACTTACGACCAATATATCACAAGAGCGATAAGGCAACAATGGCGCATTTGCATCTGGGAATTTTAGCCTATTGGTTAGTCAATACAGTAAGGTATCAGTTAAAAAATAATAATATCAACAGTTGCTGGTCGGAAATAGTAAGAATAGGCAATACGCAAAAAATGATTACCACAAGCGGCACCAACACCTTCAATAAAACAATAGTAACCAGAAAATGTTCTGAACCAGAGGAAAAACTAAAAGCCATTTACGATATCCTGCGAAGCAAATACAAACCTTTTACAAAACGAAAATCGGTAGTACACAAACCGGAACTAAAAAAAATTGAAACTCAACAACAACGCCTACTTATGTCTGGATAGCTGCAATGTGGGTTAATTATTAATTATAGCACAAGGACACTTGCGCTAATTCACTAACCACAACTTTGCGCCAAGTGAGTGACCATCCTGTGAAGAGGTATAAGCCGACGCTAAATCATAAATCTCAATCCCCACTTCCTAAAAAATAAATAGATTGCAAAGGCAGCAAACTTTTATCCTCATCCGGCATTTTATTATAAAACTCTTGCCATAGAGAAATAAAATCTTCGCCATTAATAAGTTTGATATGCACATTTGTTTCTCTTGCAAATCTTTCAGCCTCATTGCTAAATCTGCCGCTTGTTACAAATAAACCAACTTCTTCTCCACTATTTACTAATCCTTTTAAACTTCTAATAGCATCCGGCGCAATTGGGTTATCAGGATAATGTTTTATCTGTACTTTTATCCTTGGAGTTTTTATCCCTAATGGATCTTGATAGGCGATTATATCAATACCTCCATCCCTTCCTTTTGGTGAAATAAATGGGGTATGATAGCCCATTGCTCTTAATAATGCAGCAACTATATCCTGAAAATCGTAAGGGTTTTTTTGATTTAGAAACTGTTTAATCCCGTCAATTGCCTGCCCATTTAATTGTTCAAGATTTGCTTTCTGCAATTGTTCCGTTTTTTCTTCAAGATCGACATTGATGTCGTCCAATTCTTTTGCTTTACTTTTTTTATCAGCCGCCCATTTTTTATATGCAGAAGATGCAGAATCCAATAATCCTATCGGTCCTTTTTTCATTGCTTCTTCTCCTTCTTTTGTTAGATACCACGTCCCTTTAGATTTGCGTAGATACCCTGCTTTTGCACAATCAACAGTATAGAAATGAAGAATTGCTTCCCATCTTACATAACCGGTTTTTTCATAAATCTCTTTTTCCCATTCGGTAAATTGTATATTCTTCCTGATTCTATCTATTACTTCTTTTCCTGGTAGTTCTCCACCTTCTGCCTTTAAAATTTTAAAGGCTTCATAAATTGTTTTTGAAGCGACTGACTTTGAGGGTGATAAAACTTTTGAATCTTTTTCTTTCATAATATAAAATTATTTTTTCTTTTGTACTAAAAACATTCCACTCGTCAATATATCATACAATTCAAACAAAACTCAATCCTTTTTGTTTCATTGATAAAAGGTTTTGAAAGGTAGTAGGAATCAAATTTCAATTTTCACTAATCCAGGGTATTCTTTTATCATCTTTCCAAATGTCCACAAAGCTTTATCAATTTCAAAGTGGTCATGTTCATCAACTAATTCAAGCATATCAAGAAAGAAAGGACAATATTCTTTGTGAAATATTTTAAGTTTTTCTTTCTGGGCAAATGGCAATGGCTTTTCATCCTGGTGCTGTATAAACATAAAAGCCCGGTAAACATGCTGGTCGAATATTGGGCAATTAGAAGGCTTTATAATATGAAATAGGAAGATTTGCCAAACCGTTGACATTTCCCCAAAAGTATTTTCAAATTTATCCTGATCAAATTCCGTTTTTAATTCAGAAATTAATTCTGCGTGTTGCAATACTTGAGTTAAGAAGGATTGTTCTTTCTTATGACTTAGATTCATTCCATTCTTCCATTCAAATAGTGTTCTCAAATCTCCATCTGAAAATTCAGGTTTTATAACAATGGATTTATAAATATCGTAATCTGGATAATTGTAAAAATTGCTCCAGCATTTTACAAAGGAGTTTGCATCATCAAATAAGCTTAATTTAAAAACAGGAAATGTTTTAGTTGTTTCTGCACTCATATATTTTTCTTTTTACTTTTTTTCTTCTCCCCTCTAAACATACCACTCGTCAATTTATCATACAACTCAAACAAAAACTCAATCCTCTTGGTTTCATTTATAAAAGGTTGAGGGCGATAGCAAAGATCAACATCTTTATCTAAAGCCTGGTGTGCTTTTACCAATTCCGGCGGCATAGTGTTAGGATCATATAAATCTGCGAGACTTGCATCAGGAAATTTGGCTCTTTCATCCAGAACGTTTTGTGCTGAAGCTTCTACTGTTTGTTTTTGTTTTTCAGTTACATTTTCAGGCCAGGGGAAATTGTTGTAGACGATATCATTTGAATACCTGAATCTACTTTCTAATCTTCCGCAAACGTTTTTAATCCAAGTCATATGCATTTCAGAGGAAAGAATTCCAAAGTGAAATTTGGATGCTTTTGGGATAGAATTACAACTATCTGCAATAATATAATCAGAGCTAAAAAAACCAAAGGGAATATATTTTCTATTTTCAGATGAGTGTCTTGGGATGAGAACATAGTCAGAGGATGGCTGTCTGTTCTCTGTAAATAGTCCTGGCATATTAGCCCATTTAACAGTAGCTGCCTTAGTGCTAATTAATCGAAATTGCTTTACTGCTTCAATTCTTTGTAAAAGATTAGGACATTGCTTTAATTCAGTTGGATTTGCATTTATTAACCAAAAACACCATCTCCTTTGATTATGCAAAAACTCTTTTGCACTGATAAAGGGTCTTATAAATTTATTTGATTGAGGTTCTAATTTTATAAATTCAATTTTTGCTTCATCACTAAGCAAAAGGTTTCCATCATCAGTTGGTTGACTGCCCTTAATCATTTCCGGAACATTATTTATTGGTTTCTTTCTTGTATTTATAACAAAATCTTTTCCTTCAACTAAATAAGGATTTATATTTCTAACCTTCAATTCGTGGGGTTCACCATCAATCTTTTCATACACGAAAAGCCGCTTTTCATTTATATCGAAATTTGCAAACCCGATAATTATAACATGCACGCCCGCATTGCTTCTTGCTTCATTACCCCATTTAAAGGTTCTGTAGGCAAAGAATATTTTTATATGATATTTATTAAACAATTCATTCCACAATATTCCAACCTGTTCGCCTTGTGAAATGGAATTGGTACTTACAAAAGCGCAAATCGTTAACCGAGATTGCTTTGTTTCATTCTTCGCAACTCCTCGCAAAGACGATTCGTCGCTTTCATTTTCTTCGGGTACGTTGTACAATTTTATATATTGAGCAGCTTTAATATACCATGCGGCTACATAATCTAAAACCCCTGCCCCTTTCACTCCTGCAAAAATCGTTTCCATGTCCTTTTTCTGTTCGACATTTTGCAAACTTTTTCCAACAAATGGAGGATTCCCAAAAATGTAATTAAACTTTGGGGCTCCTTTTTCAAAAGGTATCGGTTCTATTAAACTTTGCCATTCGATACGCAATGCATTACCATGTACAATGGTGGCGCTTTTTTTCAATGGCAGGCGTAAATAATATTCACCAAAGGTTTCGCTGGCTTTCATGTTCATCTGGTGGTCTATCAGCCACATGGCTACCTGAGCTATCTGTGCGGGAAATTCTTCATATTCAATTCCGTAAAACTGATCAACATCAAGCAGGAAGAAAATATCAATATTCGTTAAGGATAATTTTTTGACAATGTTTTCCTTTAAAAGAATTTTAATTACTTCTATTTCCAGCAGCCGTAGTTCACGATAAGCAATAATGAGAAAATTACCGCAACCACAGGCAGGATCAAGCAAACGCAATTCCCTTAACCTATCATGAAACTTCTGCAGCTTCGGCCTGCTGTCTTTCAATTTTTCAAACTCTTTCCACAGATCATCCAGGAACAATGGTTTTATCAGTTTGAGAATATTCTTTTCGCTGGTATAATGTGCACCCAGCGTTCTTCTTTCTGTCGGATTCATCACACTTTGAAACAACGAACCAAATATCGCGGGAGAGATTTTACCCCAATCAAGCACGCAACACGCGAGAAGGAGTTTTCGCATTTCGCTGTCAAAACTTGCAGTTGGTAAATGTTCTTCAAATAATTTTCCGTTTACATAAGGGAACACATTCAGTTCTTCATCAAGATTCGTGTAACGTTTATCCTTAGATGTATTTAAAACTTCAAAAAGTTGTGCCAGATGGTTAGCAAGGTCACTGCCATCTTCATTTGTCCGCAAGTCAATGTAATCGAGAAAAATTCCTTTATCAAAAATATTGGTATCATCAGCAAACAGGCAAAATAATAATCTTACCAGATACAATTCAAGAGAATGCCCGGTATAACCAATCGCTTTTAATTTATCGTGCAGCTTGCCCATTAATTCAGCCGCCTTTATGTTTACAGGGTCTTGTTCTTGGTAGGTACGTTTTTGGTAACCCGCTATGAAACCAAACAGCCCGATATTATCCACTAGTTTTTCAATTGGAAAATTATGTTCTGTATTATTATCGAGGTCGTATAAACGAAAATGTGCAAAGTCTGATACTAGTGTATTGACAATTTAATTATGAAACATAATGTTTAAATAATTTCTTATCAGCATGTTGCCGGGTGAATCTCCATTCTATCGCGCATTTGTTTTCATTTCTGTCCTGAGTCCACTTTGCCAGTGTTACAGAGAGGTTCTCTTTGCTTTTAATCCTTGTACCGGTGCATTGCCTGTCCATTATATTAATTTCAATCTCTGCCATATTGAGCCAACTGGCATGTTTAGGTGTATATATAAATCTTAGCTTTTTCATTAGTTTCTTCGTTTTCAGTTCTCCAAAGGTTTCAATCAACGAACTTTCAAAATGGGTGTTTAGATTATCCATCACCAGTTGAATGTACTCTGCTTTTGGAAAGTGCGTTTCTACTAAGTCCAAAATAAAGTATGCAAAGTCACGCTTCTTTCTTGTGTCAGTAACTTTCGTATAGCGCATACCGGATTTGGGGGATATGGCCACAAAAATATTACAGGTACCTTTCCTTTTATATTCATAATCGTATTTTTCCAGACTTCCCGGACGTGCTGCTATAGGACGGCGGTTATCTTCCAACAGCTGCTTGCTCTTCTCATCCATACATACCAAAGGATGAAGAGAATCATAATCCTTTTTATACAAATCTAACAAACGATACATGCGCTTCCTGTACTCCGGCGTTATTTTTTGAATGCACCACATTTTCTTTAACCAAGGCTTACATTCATTTTTTTTAAAACTAACCTTACCGACTCTCTGTTGACCGTCTCAAATCCTGGTTTTGATTTTATTTCCTTTGTTAGCAATCGTATTGTCCAGCGTTTTCTTCCATCGGGGCTGGGACTACAGGCTAAAGCTGCTAACTCTGCCTCGTGGTCTGTAGTGTATTTAACGGGTTGACCCGGACGCTCTTCTTCTTCCAACGCCTTTTCTATACCTTCTTCCAAATAACGCTTTTTAGTTCGCCATATCGTTACTCTGTCCACACCTAAAAAATCTTCTATCTCGGCGTTCTTTTTGCCTTTATTTAGCAGTAGCAATATATTAATCCGATTATACTTGCGCAAACTCAGATTACCACACCGCTTTTGCTCATCTACATATAAAAGTTCTTTTTTCTTTAGCCTTATCTGTGTTGACATCTTTAATTAATTTTAGCAACACAAAGATAATGAATGTTTCTAAATTAATTTGTCAATACACTAGAATATATTGCGGTAGTTGTTTATCGGGTATTCCGGAAAAGTAATCTAACACCTGTTCGTGCGCTTTATCGAGGCTTCTGCCTTTGCTCTTATGTTCTACTATTAAAGTAGCAGGCCAGAACAGGTCAATAAACCCATCTTTATTATTTAACTGCTTTACGTGATGTTCAAAAGTGGCAATCCTTCTGCGACGGATATCGAATATTAAAAAGAAGTCGTCCCAAAAGCTTTTGGCTTCTGCATCTTCGCTTACTTCATCTTTCCACTCTTTGGTAAAAGCAACCGCCCGACTTTTAATTTCATTCCAGCTTAATGGCATTCCAGTTAATTCGTTATCTCACAAAGTAAGAAATTAAATGAATTAAATATTTCGCTATCAGCTATTTTTTGAGAATCAATTGCCTGAACGCTGATACATTTTTTTATTGAGTCTTCACAGGTATTCCTGTTACAAATTTATGTTTTGGTGAAATGTATGTATCAACATATTAAAGCTACTGCTTCTGTTGTGATAAAACCTATTTTAGGGCAAGACAAACACGTTACAAAGGTTGGTCAGATCAAACGGCAGCTCGCAGTTCATGTTAGCTCTGGTTTTTCATTTCTTCTCCGTTTAAGTATTTGAATTTTATCTCTTTGTTTTCTTCCCAAAAATCCTTTGGCAAAGCTGATGAAAGTGCATTACGTGATTTCTTGCCAGACAAAATAACCATATTATGATTTTTTGTACCTGTAACAAGAATACTCCAACCGTTAGTTACTCCATTGTAGTATGATTGGTCTTTTTCTTTTATTTCCTCTAATTTTTCTTTTTCAGTATCGGTTAATTGTCTAGGTGCAACAAATGCTGTAATTACGATATGTTCCTTAGGGTTTCTATTGCCAAATCGGTCATTTATTTCCAGTAAGCCAAAGTTGGCCCTCTTTTTATCAAACTGATATACTCTATTTATATCTTTTTCGAAAGGACTAGAGTCTGGAGTGTATAATCCAAGCGTTTTATTTACAAGTAGAGGGTCTTGGTCGAAAAAAGCTGTGATTCCATTACTGTAAGCATGGACAACTCTAACTCTATCATTTACTTTAGTTCCTTCGAAATTATCGATAGCATTGAACAAATGTTCTGGTATTAATGGAAACAAAGAAGATACAATATCAAACTCTGAGTATTTTTCAGCCCAACTGTCTGACTTTATTAGTATCTTATTAAAGTCTAAATCATTTTTTTTGCCTATAAAAGGTGCTTTATACAATACATCTGATTCACATTTAACGCTATCATTTGTAACATCAATTTTGTTAGCAGAAATTAATTTAAATAGAATCAATTTCTCGGTTAACTTATCCAATGTAGACAATTTGAAATCTTTAAATTCGAGACTTTTTCTTTTTAGAAAATCCTTGATTGATATTCTTTCATTCGTGGCTTTTTCAATGCCATTCCATAGTATGTCACCATAATTGGTATATGATAATTCGTTTATAAAAATTGCGTCAGCAAACCCTACTTTTTCAAAAATGAATTTCCAAAGCAAATCATATTCTCGTTCACCTTCCTTCAAATTGTGTTTGGAAATATGTTTTCTTGTAATTGAAATAACTTCTTGAATAAGTTTTTTAGAAATATCCTCAGCGATTTTTTCGTATTCAGAAGGATAGCTTACTAAAGAAGTTCTGTCAACAGTTAACTGTGGTTTATTTTCTCCAATAAAATTCAATATGCCATTTCTATATAAAGCTTCAGAATAGAATTGACTAATGCTAATTGAGTTGGTATTATTGAGAGATACTCCATCAACACACACACCAGATGAACCGATTTTTGGAAGGGAGTAAAAAGCATGCAAATCAGGGTTTATTGCTCCTGGTTTTGGTAAAGTTAGTATCGTTCTATATTGAAGAGATTCTGACTTAATATCAATCTCATAAGTTTCCAAAGAATTTTTAATCTCACTGTAATTGATGTTTAACTTTACAAATCTTCCTTGGATGTTCAAGAAGTCAAGGAAATCAAGGTCTTCGTTTGTAAATGTAAAATCTGTGGGCAGAATTGGTTTGTTTAATATTAATAACTTCTTTTCATTTTGCATAACAACCTCGACCTCTACGTCCTCAGGAATCATTGTAACAAATGAATTAACTATACGGTATAGATGTTTGTTCCAGTCTTTATATATTTCTTTGTATTGCTCAAACTGTTCAGGAAAGTAATTAGGTTCTCCCTCTAATAAAAGGTATAGTTTTTCCAGCTCTTTGTTAGAAATATCTTTGTTTTCATCGGAAAGAAGAACTCTTATTACTGTTCCTGATTCCAATATCAATTCTTTTTCTGCATCTGTTGTGGTTTTGTAATAAAAGTTTTCATGCGGTCCATCTATTGCACAAGAAACGAAATCCCCTTCTTTAGTTTTTGTAATAATTTCTATTTTGTTCCCAAGCATAAAACAAGAGAGTATGCCGATTCCAAATTGCGAAGTTGGTGTAAACGAGCCTCCCCATTTAGCTTGTTTTTTATAGAACTCAGAAGATTTGTAATATGAATTGCCTATTTTCAAAAGATAATTTTCGATAACTTCCTTTGTCATTCCAATTCCATTATCCTTACAACATAAATATACTTTGTCGTCAACTCGCTCAATACCAAATTGGATTATTCCTGTAGCTTTATGTTGAATAGATTTTGCCTCGGAAATCATACATCTACATGCGTCAAGAGCGTTTTGATATAATTCTCTTAAACTTGCAAACTTGTCTTTGTATAAACCAACTCCCATCAATAACTCAATGATTCTTTTTTGATTTAATGAAAAACTCAATCCTCGTTTAGGGAGAAAAATTTTTTCATCATTGGTAATGTTTGTTCGCTCAATTTTATCTTGCAAATTAGGAATGAACGATTTGTAGGATTCATTCCACAGTCTATCTAGTTTGAAATAATTTTGAATTTCGACTTCTATCCAGTCTAAGTAGTTGTGTAATTTAAAGTATATTTCAGGAGTTTCACAATATGCTCTGAATGAAATTTTACCATTTTCAATTGAGTAATTTACGCCGTTATTTTTTAATGCCCACTGCAAAAAACTAAATTCAGATTTAAACAACCTTGATGTTCTTACTGTCGGATCGCTTTTTTTATCTCCATTAATATTTCAATATCCTTTTGCCTGATTTTCCCCTGCCTGTCTGGTGGGGTATTCAGGATTAGGATATTGTTTTGTGCGGTGGCTATTTTATAGTCCCTGGCTAATACATCAATTGATTTAAATACTGTGTCTTTTGTATTGTAAAACCAATCTTTGCTAATACACATAGTAGATTCCCAAGGCATATAATAATCTTTTCCGTTGTGCGTGAATATTTTGGGATCAGGATTAGCCGGCAAATAAGGGTCACCTAATCTGAAATCACTTGGAAAATAGCGGATAGGATAGCCAGCTTTTTGTTGGGTGGGCAATACCAAGTGTTGGTCAGAATTTCCGGGAACACCTATAGACCAATTGATACCAATCTGGCATTGCGGTTCTTTTGATTTAATCGTTTTATAAATTTCTTCTGTAGGCCACCTGGTATTCTTCTTTACCCAGCCACCATCAAACCAGAATTCCACAATTTTCGTCCCTGATTTTTGAGCAATAACAATCAACTCTTTTATCTGGCCAATGATATATTTATTATATGCTTTGTCCAGCGAAGTATCTTTTGTATCTGCATTTTGATGCCTGTCCCATAAAGAATAATAAAGACCCAAGCCGATATTATATTTTTTACATGCTTTTGCTACAGCTTCGACCACATTAGTTTTGTTGCCTGAATTAGCTACATCGTAGCCTGTGTATTTACTATCCCATAAACAAAAACCATCGTGATGTTTGGTCAAAAATATTACATATTTCATTCCTGCCTCCTTTGCAGTTTTTATCCATTGATCAGCATCCACAGTAGTTGGATTATAGGAAGATGCCGGCAGACTTCCATCAGACCATTCCAAATCATTAAACGTATTAATGCTAAAACAAATAAACATGCCATACTTCCGATTTATTTGTTCTAATTGATATTTACTGGGTTTGAGTGATGGTATCGGCGATGTGATACCAGGTTGAGCTTGAGAAATATTTGTTGTTGCTAAATAAAATAAAAGAACGAGAATGTTTTTTTTCATGTGTATATATTTTAGTATCCGCAAGTAAAGCTATTGAATCGCTTTTTTTATCTCCATTAATATTTCAATATCCTTTTGCCTAATTTTCCCCTGCCTGTTGGTGGGGCATTCAGGATTAGGATATTTTTTTGTGAAGTGGTTATTTTGTAATCCTTTACCAGCACGTCAACCCATTTAAATACGGTATCTTTTGAATTATAAAACCAGTTTCTGCTTATGCACATTGTGGATTCCCAGGGCATATAATAAGTTTACCATCGTGAAATCGATTGTAAAATTATTAACCTGATAATCCTAAAACAATAGATCATTTTATAAAAAAGATGGATTATTTTACATGACTGCAAATAAGTAAATATGAAAAGTAATATTCCAAAAAATTATTGGATCGGAGAAGGGAGGAAGATAATTGCCATACCTCAGCAACTTTTAAAGAAGCAAAGAGCAGATAATGCCTTACTTAATAATCTATATATTACTGAACTTGGTTATTATCCTCGTGCTTCCAGTCATTATACTCACCGGAAAAATGGCTGCCCCGAAAATATTTTTATTTATTGTACGGAGGGGGCCGGCTGGATACAAAATTCCAAGGGAAGACATGAGGTATCTTCAAACGATTTTTTTATACTTCCCTGCAACACAGAACATGAATATGGCGCTTCAGAGGAAGACCCATGGTCGATATATTGGATAAAATACGGAGGACGGGGATTGAACAATTTAAACGATCTGGTGTTTGCAAAATATTATTTTGATCCTAAATGTTTTCCTTATAAAACTGAAGCTATTCAATTATTCAATGAAATGTTCAGTGTACTGGAGCAAGGATACAGTAAGCAGTTCCTGGTGTATGTAAATTTAATGCTGGTTAATTTCTTAACGCTTTTTTTCTTCCAGCATGGTTCTATTATAAAAAAAGAAACAACAAATCCACACTACATTATTATACAAAAAGCAATCGGCTATATGCAAGCCAATTTACATCTGCCAGTTACCAATTCCGAATTGGCTATCGCTGCGGGATGCTCCTGTTCCCAGTTGTCCACTCTTTTTAAGAACAGCACCGGTTATTCTCCGATCAATTATTTCAATCATCTCAAAATACAAAAAGCCTGTCAATACTTTTATGCAATCAATGCATTAGTAAAAGAAGTAGCGGCACAACTAGGTTATGAGGACCCTTATTATTTTTCACGTTTATTCACCAGGCTAATGGGGGTTTCACCTAATCAGTACAGGAAAAGGAATATTCAGAAATAAAATTGAGAGGATTTGAAGAGTAACTAAGAAATTCCGAATAGGTGCTGCTCAATTTTCTTAAACTGAATGCACCCGTAGCAGGAGTTGAAGAACTTAGCCTATTTTATCTAAAGTATATTAAGTATGCATTTTTACCGGAAGTATTTGACTAATCATAAAACATAATACACTTCCCAGTTTGAATATTTTCATAAATAGTTAGTTTGATTTCAAAAAAATTATTTCAATTATTTTAAAAATAATCAATAGCCGTCCGCAGTATCTCTCCTTAAGGTTTCCAAAAAAACATTGGCACCCCTGATAACTTCATACAAAGTCCATGTATTGGCATCTACTTCAACTAAATGAAAATGCCGGGTTAAATCGGATAATTTCTTTTTTGTTTCAAAAGAAAAAGCGTTGGCTGTTCGTGCATGTTCCCAACCTCTTATTGAATTGAAAATGGCATATTTGTTTGGATTGGCTTCCACCGCGCTTTGGCTCAAAACTATCATGTAAGAACCACCCATCCCAACGCTTGTTGCCTCTAAATCTTCATACTCTTGTTGAGTATCTGTTGAACTAAAAGTAGGCCCTTGCAATGTGACTGCGCTATAATTATTAAAAAAAACTTGTTTCAAATTATTCCCCTCAGTAGTAAAAGTTCTGGTCAGAAAATTAAAATCGTGACCAACATTAGTAGTTGCTGCATAAAGCCAATCTCCCTCGACAAATGTTGAAGCCATCCGTTTAAAATAGGTAATCCCGTGTTGCTGTAAAGCATCCTTTAATTTTCTATAAAATCGTTTGAATGCATAAGTCCCATTGCCACTTGCTATAAATTCTTCTCCGTCAAAAGCAATATAATACATCCCATTCGCTACCATAAGGTTTGCGTAATATTTAGCGTAGGCGTCTTGCAGGTATGTATCGGGATAATAACCGTTATAAGAGTTTAGCGCTAACCGGTATGCAGAATCTCCCGCAGAATGATTTGTGGCGGTAGTTCCCTGATATCCTCTTTGAACTCCCAACAATTTATAAGGATATGCATTGGTTACCCCGGAAAAATGAACCAGTTCGCCTCCAATTCTAAAAGTTTGTGAACAGTTATGACATTTCTCATTTAAATAAAGGGGGGCATTGATATAAATATTCACATCAGTTGGAGATATACTTCTTGTAAGCGTTTTGTGTACATTATACGCCAGGCCAGGATTTGCAACCGGAGTGACATCCGATGACAATGCAGTTAAATAAAGCATTAAAATATGTAATCCTAACGATGTGCCGAGAGGGTTAGATACTTTGTTAAAATTTTGAATTGTTTGACTTCCCGAACTCATTGGTAATGAAAATCCGGTATTAGTTCCCGCTCCGCGATTTGCAAAGAATTGACCTAAATCATCTGCCTGAATATCCTGAAACCCTAATTCCTGCGTATAGCTCAAAGCGCTGTCATAATTTCGTCCGGACCAAAATACATCTGGCCGCCATCTGGCAGGGTCTTTAATCCATTTATTGGTTGAAGCTGTAAAAGGTACTCCTTTACATTCCATATAGGGCAGATTCTCTGATGTGACAATGGTTTTCAGTACATCCATTAGTGCAATACTATCGGGCGACCCCCATAACGCAACCGACGAACCTATAACATCAACTTCAGGTACAGCCTCCCTTTCTATATGAAATGGCAGAAATACGGGAACAGTAAGTCCAAATCCGGGATACAGCGTAAAATCAATCAATTCAGTCTTCCTTCTGTCTTCTGCATGATAAACCACAGAAATTCGTCCTTGTGCATCTACCGTTGCAGCACCACACCCGCATGCTTGTCCTCCGGTAAATTGATAATATTCTTCAGGATGTGAATAAAAACCATAATCAGTGAAAGCATCTCCGCCAGTTGGAAGCACTTGTCCTTCATGCAGGCCTGCTGGCAATGGGAATCTTGCAGGATCCGGGCTATGTATTAAATATTGAATTGGAGGGTTGTCGCCAATAATATTAGCCGGCCCTGAAGAAGTAGAATCCGACAAGGAAAATACACCAATAGCGTAGTTAACACTTGCACTTGTATCTCTTGCAACGCCAATCATATTACCCAAAAGATTGGTAATTGAAGTGTAATAATAACCCCATTGAATGCTATTTACCTCATTACGAGGCGTAAGTGTTAATAATTTAAGTTTTATATATTTGGGAAAAGCCTGGATGGTTATAGTTGCTACCGAACCATTTGGGTATTTTAAGGTCATAGTATTAGTAGATGAAACAAACGAAGCAGAGGAGGAATAGTAATAAACATTCTTTTTACTGTCGTATAAGCACATTAAAGGTGATGGCTCATCCGATGGACTGTACTCTGGCTGGGAGGCTTTAAATATATTTTTCATGCTTGTTATATAGCCCTTGTTATTAATGTAAATTTTTAAATAATTAGTTTGAAAATCCCATTGAGAAAAAACTTTGGAAACAGGAAAAATGGAGATAAAAAATATTAATATTTTTTTAGAATTAAGCGTTTAGGTCGTGAACTGTTTTATAAATAATGGTTTTGCTTGAACCATAGTTACTATTAGCTTATGAAAACTACTTTTTCCGAATCTCCTACGGTTGAACCGATAGAAGAATTCGTTGAGATAAGCTTGCATATGCTTTTCGCTACACTTATGATATATCCCTCTTATCCATGATTTCAAATTCATTATCAAAGTGTGCATCTCAGGAAAGTTTTTTCCTTTGCCCGATTTTATTCTTTCCATTGGATATTCCGATCCTAATGAGGTATATCCTGTCCATCCATCTGTTCTTACCAGAGCTTTTTCTTTCGATATGTGCCTGTCAAAAATCTTCTTTAGTTCTGCACTGCTATAGTCATTAATAACAGTTGCATAAGCTCTTCCCATTTTTTCACCCTTCCTTATTTCTACTGCAAGACAAACTAATTTTTTGTCTCCCTTACTTCTACCCTGGCTTAGCTTATCATGGCCACCAATGGCTATCTCATCTACATCCACACGGCCGATCAGTGGATGTTTTTGACTCGATTTCATCGCTTCCTGTATCTTCCTTTTGAAGGACCAACAAGTCTTTTGCCGTAGTGTCAACTCACGGGATAATTCACAACTCGACATTCCTTTTTTGCTTACGCAAACCTGGTAACAAATATGAAAGGCTTTCAACAACGGAAATTTAACCTTGTGAAATAATGTTCCGGCTGTAGCAGATTCTTCATAGCCACAATCCTGGCAGCGTAAATTAGTCCATTGCTTGCCCTTCCAGTATTTTAAAGAACCACACTTACTGCATTTAAATCCTTCGCCCCACTTAATATCCATCAGGTATTGGAAACAATCGGCATTGGTTTGAAACCTTTTGCCAAACTCTATAATATTCATTCCTTGAAACATAGCTAATTATTTTAGCTATAAAGTTACTAACTTATTTAGTCTAATCCAAATCCTATTTACTTATCACGATGTATGTGCTTAATTCTATTATTTTTTTAAACATTTGGAATTTTAATTTGTTGATCTTTTCCATATTGACTTGCTTTTGGTGAAGTAAAATAGTTGACTATAATATTTTTAACCTCTTTGGTATAATTTTCCACCCTCCCGGCGAAACAAAATGTTAATTCATTGATAATGCTCTGCAACGAGGCGATTCATATAAAAAACTATTTATTTATTTATTTTAGGATTAGTCAAAACCATTGCAACCACATTAGTATTAACTACAAATATCTAAAGCCGAATATCCCCAAACAATTGACTAAATTGTAAAAAAGATGGACTATTTTATATGATCTCTAAATAAGTAAAAATGAAAAGCAACATTCCAAAAAAATATTGGCGCGGGAAATGGAGGAAAATAGTTGCCATACCGCTGCAAGTCTTAAAGGAAAATTTCTAAATAATGCCTCATGGCTGTATATGATTTTTGATGAGTGCTGGTTAGGGTAGGATCCATTGTTTTCCTCAGTTCTGGCAAGAGGGCTGCCTATAACCCGGGAACCGCGGGTGGATGCCGTCAGGAACAAGCTTCTCGAAACGTGCCGGCGCGGTCTTCATAAGCTACTCCCATTTAGTATAGTTATCGACAATAAGCAATCCGCGATCTTTGGCGACAGACCTGAGTGTATTCCCCCAGTTGTGGGTGGCTGGAGGCATTGGGGCTGCCGCCAGGTTTATCGATCACCGTGTTCATCGTTTGAAGAATTATTTCGGTATTCCGGTTTCCCTCAAGAATCCGGTCAATGATAATATTGAGATTTTTTGCGGACTGTTCCAGGGAGATTTTGTAGAGCAGGAAGGCATCGTTTGTGGCGAACTCAATGAATACCACATCGGGCTTATGGGTGATAACGGCAGGAGTTTGGTGCTTTTGTGTATAATTTGTTTTATCATGTTATCAGCTCTTCCTGCAAGAGCCACAGTCGGTAAGTAACTTGCGGCATTAGAATCTGTAATCGGAATTTCGTGATTGTAATTATCAGGGGTATAAAATAGCAAAAAGGGTTTTTCATAGATTTTGATTTTTTTATCATAATAAATTATAATTCACTAATCTCTTTATCGCTCAGCAATTTGTTCCAAACCTGTAACTCATCTATTTTTCCGGTAAAGCCACCAATCTTTTGCAAAGGGAAAAACAGTGTTTCTACACTGCGTTTTTTAGTCTTATTCTTACTCGGAAATTCTATCCATTTATCATACATCCTATCTTGTAATTTACCATTTACATACAAAGCTGTGCCTTTGTTAGTCCCGGCAATTACAACATGTGTCCAAACATTTGAAGGTATTTTATAATTAAAATCAAATTGGTAGCCATCTCTTGAAAAACCCAGCAGGCCGGTGTTTTGCTGTTTTAATTTTATTACTGAATTAGATGACTGAAAAATTGTTGCATCATTTGGATTGTTATTTGAAGGATTTATCCAAAAAGAAACGGTGTAGTTATAACCAATTTCTTTGAAAGGCAATTCAGCAAAGCTGTTTGCACCTTTAAAATATAAGGCATTGCCTTTGATGCCTTTTACAAATGTTGCATTTTCGATTTTTACATCTTTTTCATTTTTATCAAAATGAAAAGTTCTTACCAGCGGATGTGCGCTGTTGCCTAATTTTCCGCGGATATTGAGGCCAGGTCCCTCACCAATGTTTTTACATTGTTTCGAAAAATCAATGTAGGAAATAGAAGTATCCGCGCCGTCCCACATTTTTTGCGCCAGTACCTGTATCGCAGGAAACACACGGTCGTTAACATCTTTTTCGCTAATGCCGTTGCCCACAACATCGTTCCACTCTGCAAAAGAACCGCCCACAATTGAAGGGTCGCCCGGTTGAAATTTTACATTGCCTATCATTGAGGGTGTCCATTTATTATAAATATTTTCCAAATTGAGGTAATCGTAATAATAACCCGCAGCAGGCACAATATACAACCATCCATCAGGTGTGCTTATTTGATTATAGCCCAGTTTTTTCATTACTATGGGATTGGCATAACCGTTGTACCAGGTGTTCATGGTGACGCCTTTTACGGTTACCGGCGTATTGCCTTTCGCCCAGGTAAGCGCTCCCCACAGCCGTACTTTCTTTCCATAACTTTCTACATATTTTATCATCCTGTCTGTGAAGGCACGAAAAGCTTCTGCATCTGCTTTGGCATATTCGTCGGTTCCAATATCTACCGTATTTCCTGTAAACACTGGGTTTGGGCCGGAAAGATATTCTTTGAAAACATTTTGAATTACGGTATCAGTGAGTGGATTGTGTAAGTTTAAATGATCCATTCCATATTCCTTACTTCCTATAGCAGGAACGGCTTTGGAGAAAGCGAGCGAATGTGCCGGCACATCTATTTCAGGCACAATGCGCACCGCATATTCATCGGCTAATTGCTGTAATGCTATAAAATCCTTCTTGGTATAAGAGCCGTCATTTGCTGTAAGCCCCGGATAAGTTTCATTTTCTAAACGAAACGCTGAATAAGTACTGTCCCAATTATTGTCAAAATATTTATAAGAGCCATTATCATTTAAATGAATTTGAAAGTCATTCATTTTATAATAGGAAAGCAGTTTTACATAGTCGCGCAAAAATTGCAGTCTGAAAAATTTTCTTCCATCATCCAGAACAAAACCACGTACTTTAAATTCGGGGTAATCCCGTGCAATACCTTTTGGTATTGACTTTCTATGTTCTAATAATTGCAACAAAGTGCGCGTGCCCCAAAACAAACCACGGTATGTGTATGCGCTAATAGTGATAAAATTATTTACTTTAAAATAATATCCTTCTTTTCCAATGGAAGTATCTTTTTCGTGTAATGTCAAAAATATATCACCTTGTTTTGGTAAGCCAATCCTTGTTTTTAAGATCAGGCCGGTTTGCTCTTTTACCTCTTTTTGCAAAAGAGTGCGTAGCCTTAGTAAAGTATTTTTATCTTTTATATCAATTACAATTTTGGCAGAAGGTTTTAATAGAAAATTACCTTTGCCACCATGCCATTCACGCAAAGCTGGAATTACAAATGGTTTACGGTTATTGACATTATCTGAATATTTTCCGGGAACTGTTACTGGTTTAGATAAGTCGTAATTAACTGTATCATCATTATTTTTTATCAATTGAAAGTATAAACTGACTTTGGTACTCACCAAAGGTGCAACAATGCGTCCGGTACTGTCAATAATGGGATTATGGTCGCTGCCTTTCAATACCAAATGGTAGCCTTGAGGCGCAGAAGGAAAGGTGATTGTTGTATCGCCTTTTTGTATTGTGGCTACTGAAGGTACAAGCGTTACTTCATCATTATTTTGTTGGGCAAAGGTTGTAAGAGTCAAAAAATTTAAAAAGACTGGTACCAGTAATTTATGTATCAACATTGAATATTATAATTTAGGATAAAATAAAACCTGTAAAATTACTCAATTATTCCTCGTTTGTTCGTTTCCGTTATGCTTTTCACCGTTAGGATACCATCTATTGTAACATATTTCGTGAAACAGAAGAATTAAATGCATCAATAACCTCTTTGGGCAATTTAGCCAGGTCTTTCCATTGCTGGTTGCCGGTAACCCCTGAAGCATTACTATCAAAAGGCTTAAAGCCAATCTTTTTGATTACTGATTTATTTTTAAATTTAAAATTATATGTTGAGGCATTTACAAATTGAGGGTCCTGCATAATACTATGTAAATCTTTTCCACTCGCTTGCTGCCATTCTTTAAGAGTCAAATAATTTTTCGGGTTAGCACTGTAAGAGCCTGTAGATTGGATGAAAATAACCTTATCATTATTCATATTCCAATAGCAATTGCTATCAATTGTAACGTTGCCTGCCAGCCATGCGCCCTGTAAAAAGTAGCCTTTATCCGTAAGTATAATATTATTTTTAAAATCAAAGCTATGGTGTTTTTCAATTCTGGAAAACTGTGCCTGGAACTTTTTATTAAAAGCAAAAATATTGTTTCGGATAATATTATTTTCTCCATAATGCTGATGAAAGCCGCCGGTTTTAGTATGATACACCAGGTTATCTTCCAGCAGTATATTGGACGAACCTTCATCGGTATATAGCCCCATCCTCCATAGTCGTAAGAATAGATATCGTTTATTCGGTTGTGGCTTACCTCAGTACCATTTGAAATGCCAAGCGTATAAACCGCAGCCATATCGCTTAATACGCCCCATCCAATATGATGAATATGATTGTAAATGATTTTGTTATTTACTGAAGGGCTAAAAGCATATCCCCATACCCACCCTATGGAAATACCTGTATATCTGAAATCACCTACATCGTTATGGCTAATCACATTATTCCCTGAGTTGGCAATAAATATTCCAACAGCAGAAGGGAAATCTAACCCGCCGGAATGTATAATGCAATTGTCAACAGTATTAGAAGACGTCCACTGCAGCTTGTTTTCACGGATAACTGTTTCGCGAATTCTGATCCCACCCGCACCTAGGTCATGCAAATAACTATTCATGATCTTACAGTTTTGAACGCCCTTTCTTAACCAGATAGCATATTGTCCCGTATGTGCAATTTCACAATGATTGAATTGGATGTTTTGTGCATTGTCAATCGTTATCGCAGCATCTATTTTCTGAGCTGCCTGGTATGCTTCATAACCATTAAAAATATAGTTGCAATATTGAAATGCTATACCATCAAATAAAACATTCTCAACAGGAAGCGTGGAATCACCTTGTATTATCAGTAATTTATCTAAAACAGGTACTACTGCTTCCACTTCATGTACCCCTTCGCCTGGTATATATTTAATAGTATCATTTTCCAACATCCATTCATTGGTGGTATCTAAGGCGGCCGGATAATTTTCCAGGTAAAACAAACCCGGCTTCCCGATCAATGCCCAATCGCCGTTAACAGTACCGGTAGAATAAAATGAAGTATCCCTGGGATTTAATGAATCAATAGTACGCATGGTATTGTCCCACTTGTGGTATATATTAAACCACACTTTTTGCAGATCACCTTCAGGCAATGATGTGAGAATATTAAATAATTTCGGAGAGATTTTAAATTGTTGTGTAAATCGTAATGCTTTATTACTATCGGCAATACTGACTATCTTTTTCAATGAAAAATAATGATCAATATTAGGGGTTCTGGCCCTCACAGCCCTTTTACCATTTATATATAAATCATAAGGCCGGATGCTACCAGCGTCCTGTAATATGGCAGACACTATTTGGGTGCCTTCCATTTTAATTTCTTTACCACCACTTAAAACAGGATGCGCATTGGGCAAGGCACGAAAAATAATTTGCAGGTCTTTTGTACCTCCATTTTCAGAAGTGATTTTAATTGGTTCGTCAAGATCGTATTCACCATCGTTGAGAAAGATAGTAATAGTTCCTTTCGGATTTGTTTTCTTTAAACCGGGAAGCATTGCTAATGCCTCTTGCAAACCGGCAGGCGATTCAGCAGTACCATTTCCGCTTCCGCCGGGCGATACATAAATAGAGATATCATCAGCAAACACAGGAAGGAGAATACACGAAAGTATAATGGTCAAAAGAATTTTCAACATTGAATGGCTTTGATATGTTTTATTAAATAAAAATAAAACTTGTTTGACAGATTTCCTAAATAAAATCATAATTACTGTAGTTCTCCATGGTCAGTGATAAGGTTGTAATATTATCTTGTTTTGTCAGAAGTCTATTATAAAATTATTTCTCGTTTAAGTATTTACGTTATACTAAAATAATAAAATAGGAAATCTCTCTTTTTTATTAGTTTAATATTCAATAAAAATGATAAACTTGTTTTTTAATCATATAATTTATTATTCTGAAAGAATAAAATCCGGGTAATGAGTTAACCAGCTTAGTCTGGGTATTCGGTAAAAACGCAAACATCTCTTTTTCAAAAATAAAAATCATTAATATTTAAAGCTTTCCTGTAATTGCCAGGCACGCTGGAAATCGCACTCATTTTTCTAAATGCCGGATTTAACAACAAAGCCTCTTTTAAAACACACTGGAGAAAAAAATCACTTCTAATATTTGATATATCCTAATGATCATTAAGCTCAATGAAAAAAACATTACTTCGCTAAGATACTCGGTCTGCTCTGTCCCGTTTCGGTCAGAGCTATTTACCACTTCGCTTCGCTCCGTTCCTTAAACCACCTTTCCCTTCACGCTCGGTCGCATCCCTTCGTACTGTCGCTTCGTTCATTTTTTTTCATCTTTAAATTTTACTGTTATGTTAGTAGTTCATCCTTCTTGTCCACAGCTTTATCGCGCTCTCGGCCATTGTTCTATTTATAATCGTTATGGTGTTCGCGGTTTTCGGTTTCCTGTCTATCAGTATGGCGGGGCTTTCATTCCTTCATCCTAATATTTTAAGTTCTTACTTATATTTTATCAGCACGAGATTTAAACAATATGAACTTGGCGGGGAAAGCAAAGTAGTATGCGACGATATTTTAACGGTGTAAAAGTACAGGTGCTTACAACTGAAACAGGGATTCCTGTTGAATTTAGTTTTGTCCCGGGCTGTGAAGGCGATGTGAAGGCGCTTAAAAAATTACCTTTAACTGTGGCACCTGAAAGTAATATCTATGGGGATTCGGCTTACACCGATTATAGCATTGAAGAAAATATAAAATCAGGGGATGGTATCAATTTACTGATCCAGAGGAAATCAAACTCAAAACGCAAAGATGAGCAGCCATGGATGAGATTTTTAAAAGATTAACTCACCTTACGCAAAGTAGCGATCAAAAAAGATGTTTTATGCTGCTTTAGATGTTGATAAGTTTTTAAGTTCTTTATAGGCTGCCTGTTGGGCGCTCAGATAAATTTTGTTTTTCATTGCAAAATGATTGGTTCCTGTCCTTTGCTTTAACCATTCCAATTTTACATAAGCCACAATAGATAAGATAAAATGATTGGTTTGTGTCTTGATATTTTTTGTGGGTGATTTGGCAAATCCTGTATTGCTTTTAATGGATTTGTGGTATTCTTCTACGCCCCACCGTTTTTTGTAGATTGTAGTTATTGAGTCATACGATAAACTCAGATCACTGCATGCCAGGTACAACTCGCCGACTGTATCATCCTCGTCTTTGAAGACTTGCTTTGTGAGCAACAGCGGAAAATCTAACTCTTCGAGCCAAATCTCCACGGTCTGCTGTCCCGGCTGCAGCGATTCAATATTTACGTATTCTTTGCGTTGCTTGTTTGCGTTGCTTAAAGCTACTTTACGGTTACTTTTTAAGCCAAATATAAAATTAAGATTCAGTTCGCCTTTTATTGCCTGCATGTTTTCTACTGATGAAAACCAGCTATCAGCCAGCACATAATCAAACCTGCATTTATCGGCACATGACCGTATCATTTCCCTGAACAATTCATTTTTTGTTTTGCTGGCTTTGCGTTTTTGTTTGCCTGTATTTTCGTCTGTTACCCACAAGTCTTTTTTTACAAACTCAACTGCGCAGGGCAACCGCATACCGCCTGTTTCTACTAATGCTGTTAAAAAATTAACTCCTTTTACAGAACGTTTAAACACATGATCGTAATGCCAGCAAACCAACTCACTGCTGTCTGTATATTGTTTCTCCTCAATGGAATCATCAAAACTCAAAACGACCATTTCTTTACTTTGTGTCAACTCCTGGATATATGGTTTACTGTATGACCATAAAAATTTACTGTCAAACAAATCCTTCGATAAATGTTGTGTGATCTTGTCATGTTTGATTGATAACATTGATGCCATCCCGGTTGCGGTAGTATAAGAACTAGAGCATATCAGGTAATCCGTATATAAATCAACAAAGTTTTCCACAAAAAATATATTTTAATGCGCAAGTTTAAGTTTTATTTTGCGTAAGGTGAGAGATTAATTAATGTCCTCCTTCAGATTTTGAATAACTTTTTTCTACTCCGCATCGTAAACACAACCGTCTTCTCCGGGAAAATCTTTTAATACAATTTCTTTATCAAAACTTCCTATTTTTTCTCCGGTAAAATAATTAACTAATGAGCAAGGCTTCTTTATCGGGATATGAAATGTCTTAGATTCTTTTCCCCAATTCAATACTACCAATTGTTTTTTGGAATGATTATTTATCCATCCATAATTAAATTTATTAGAGTCAAATTGGGCGGTGACACCCTGAGCCATTACCATCTTTTTAAGGATGGCTAATTTATCCGCAGGCAGTGAAGTTATATCATCTCCACTTAGCATAGCCCCACCTGTAGCATACAACAAAGAAGCTTCAAACATATATTGATTTTCGGGAAGGTTACCGGAGAGTAACAAACAATCAGGATCGATCCACCATAATTTATTATTTTGCCAGCTACGGTATAAACTTTCTAAACCGATGTGTTGCATGTTTTTGAAATTTACATCAACGTCCATAGATGTTCTGGCGCCGGTTATGAGGTCGAGCGAGGGCCACATAGGCTGATTGCAACCCAGAATGTATGCATCTTTTCCCGCACCTTTTATAATCGCTTTCATACCATCGCGATAAGCTTCGGTACGTGTAGCGCCTTTCTTGTAATACGTCGCTCCATGAATGGCCCCCCAATAATTGGCATCAAGTTTAAAGTAAGTACATCCCCAATCATTTCGCATCGTAGAAAACAACTGTTCAAAATGTTTTTGTACAGCAGGATTGGTACCATCTAAAACATACCATGGCGCTAAACGCCATCCGCCAAAACCAACTTTATCGCTGTTCAGAGGATTACCTGAACTGTCTTTTACCAACCAATCTCTATGGTTTTTATAAACTGACGAACTGGTATCGCAAATAAAAGGCGCTACCCAAATTCCGGGCTCAAAACCCTCAGCTTTAATTTTTAATAAAACATCTTTAATGCCTCCATTAAAAGATTTTCCCACCGTTAACCAATCGCCCATGTTTTTCTGATATCCATCATCTATCTGTATATATTTTAATTTAGGAACCTCCTTTTTTATGGCAGCCAGGTTATCATAAATATTTTTGGCAGTTACATCAGGGCCAAAAGCGGCCCATGAACTCCATCCCCTGGGAAAAGGTGTTTTCAGGCGGGGGTGATTTTTTTCAATAGCGGTTGCGAAATCATTAAATAAAATATTTCTGTTATCATTTTTCTCCATAAAAAAATCTTCAAGCTTCCACGTAGCACCAGCGGGCATTTCAAGATTTTCAAGGTCCATTACCGCTTTTATCGTATCAACTGATAAATAAAATTTACCTACAAAACGATTTGCGGAACTAAAGCCCAATAAATATTTATCATTCCCCGTAAGTGAAAGTTCCAAAAGATTATAAACGACCTTGTATCCTACAGGTTCCCATAATCCGTAATGTTCTCTATCGCCATAATATCCAAGTTTTTTGGGTTGTGCAAGCGTGCCTCCGGTTTGTGATAATAATTGAAAGCCTTCTCCATAAATTGATGTGCTACCTGCAAAAAGTTTATCGGCGCTAAAGAGAACCACTTCTCTAAGTTTTACTGCAGATGAAGAAGTATTGGTAATAGATATTTTGCAATTATTACCTGTCCATTTTCTGTGAACTTTTACCTTGGATGATAAACTGCCATCTTTTAAAACAACTGATGGATTTGAATTTTTAATTGTCTCGCTTATTGATTGTGCTTGCGAATTCAAAATACAGCAAAAGCAGAATATTAAACAGAACCAACTATATACAATAAATGATTTCCTCATACCAGGTTGTTATTTTAAAAAATTATCTTTTTTATTCCAAAAACTAAAAATTAATATATTCTAAATTCTTATTTACCAAAATACCATCTGTAGCCTTAAGATTAAAGTTCACGTTTTGTTTCGCTTTTAATTTAATAATGAAAAGATTTTCACTCCCCTTCAGCACTGGTTTATTTCCCTCATTTACAAATGTTGGATAAAGCACTTTACTACCATCAGAATGTAAACGGTCATAAGTAAAATTCTCCATAGAGCCGGTGTTAAGTGTTTGCACGCCTTCATATTCATATTCTTGTTGATTGTATGGCAATGCAAAGCTCAGTGCATTTACATTGGTAAGGTTCACTCCTTTCACCATTACTTCAATGGTTTCACCTTTTTTGTAGTTTTGTTTGGCAGTAGTTATTCGCAGAGAACCGGAAACTTTCACGGCACTGTCACTGGTTTGCACACCTCCATCTAATTGTGTAGCCACTACTGAAATATCATAAGCATCTATCAATCCATTTTTATTAATATCACCTTTACTAATATAACCTTCAAAATCGGCATCTCCTTTTCTTAATCCTGTATAGTTCATGTAAGAAGTAAGATCGTTGTTGTCAATTTTGTGGTCATTGTTAATATCGCCAGGCAAATAACTTTATGTGCCGGGAACTTTAAATACATAAAGTTCTCTGCCGGATCCATAATTGCCTACGCCTTGTTCAACATTGATTTTTAGGTAACGGGCTGAAGGATGATTGGTGAAATCAAAAGTCTTTGTAGTTTTGTCTCTTTTCCAATCAAACGTTCCTGCCGGTATCCATTTATTTTTATCCAAACTATATTCAACACTTCCTTTTGTAATGGTACCATTTCCACCATCAGAGCGAGGCAGGTATTCAAATTTATCTAACTGATTGATCGTTTTTAGATCCATCACAATATCAAAAGGAATGGCCTTTTGTCCGTATTTTGTATGCCAGGTATCTTTTTCATCAAAGTCAAATAGCTTTCCAATTTCATTATCTTCCTCGTCTGCCACAGACGATTGTGCAACAATACCATGAATAGCAAATTTCAAAGGATTGACTTTTGTTTTAGCCTGAACCGTTATCCAATTTGAGTTACCATCTTTGTTCACAGCTCTTAATTTAAAACTATAATTTGTTTCCGGTTGTAAGTTCTCAAATAGAAAGTGTGCCCCTTTTATAGTTGTGTAACGCATATCCTTAAACGTTATTTCATAGAAGTCGGAATTGGGAACGACATTCCAGGTAAGGTTCAAAGAATAAGCCGTTTTATTGCTATCAGGTACCTGCACATTTGAAGGCATTGCAAGGCTTCCGGTATGTTGTTTTAATTTGTTTGTTGGCTTAAACTCAAAGCCTCTAATTTCTACGGTAACATCACTTTTAGAAATATTTACAGGAGCCACTTTCACCCAAATCTGTGGATTTTTAATCATGCTTACTTTAGCAAATTCACTACCGGGTGTTGCGAACTGATTTAAGTTTGGCGCAGCGTTGTAAAAAAACACGTTGCTGTTTTCATCAAATGCTTCCATGGTTTTCACTTCAGTAATTTTCTGCTTTTTCCCACCAACACTTACTATAATATTTTTTGGTTTAGCAGATACATTTATTTTAAAGATGGTTGTTTTTTCTTTTACAAAACCATTAAAATCTCCTTTGGTGGGATGGACTGTAATAGTTGCTCTATCGCCTGATAAATTAGATTCTATAAGGGTTGTAGCGCCTGTTCCATTTTTATAGACCTCTGTTACTCCGTCATCATCATATTGTGTAAAAGAGGATTTACCGAACGGATAAATTTCATAAGTACGTAAGTTTTTATCAATTTCAGATACGTGGTTATTAGGATTATTCATTGGAATAATGGCACCTCTTTTTACAAACACCGGCAATTTCCAGATTGGTGCGCTAAAGCTGTTGATAATGCAGTCTCCCGAATACTGCTGTCCCGAAAAATAATCTACCCAGGTTCCTTTGGGTAAATAGATATTGTTACGAATATCATTACCTTCCTTGTCCATTTCTGTTGGTTGATAAATTGGCGCAATTAAAAAATAAGGGCCATACATAAACTGATATTCGGTAGCCTTACCCAGTGTGTATGGATTTGGTTCATCTAAGAACATAGCGCGAATCATCGGTAATCCCGTAACAGCTTCTTTTGCGATACTGTAGGTATAAGGAAGTAATTCTGATTTTAGTTTGAGATAAGTTCGGTTAATAGAAGTGGTAGGTTCACCCATAGTTTCCGGATATTTTGGTTTAGGCGCCCATCCATCCATATTCAATTGCATCGGTGTGAAGGTTTTCCATTCATAGCATCTTGCGTTTACAATTGGGTTTTCACCTCCAAAAATTCCATCCATATCACAAGTAATATTGGGCTGGCCCGATAAGCCGGAACCAATAAAAGTAGGAATATGAAAACGGATGTACTCCCAATTACCGGTTTGGTCTCCGGTCCATACTGCTGAATATCGTTGCGTGCCGGCCCATCCATCAACTGTAATAAAAAAAGGCCTGGCGTTATTGCCATAATAGGGTAAAACGTGCGCCACGTTTGCAAGGCCATGTAAACCGAAAGAATAACCATCCCCAACCCATGCGACATCCGTTTTTAATACACGTACACCGGCGTCACGAACTTCTTTTACAATGTCTCTTTGTAAGAGTGCCTTTACGCCTGGTTTAGGATACAAATTAGATTGTGTCCAAAGGCCTATTTGTACTCCATGTTTACGCGCATATTCGCCAAAGGATTTTAAGTTAGCAATATTGCTATCCAACGTGCTGGTTTGTCCGTATCCTGCGCCATAGCCGTCATTAGGTAGAATCCATCCTAAAGGCATGTCATAATGTTTATACCTGTCAATAACAGCACGTGCAGAAAACTGGTAATTATTTTTTTCTCCATTTAGCGATTCTCTGATACCGCCATTATTTTTTTGGCTTTCTTTGTAATGCTTGCCGTCTTCATATAAAATTCCGGTGGTATCGTGTTTCCAATAGTCGCGGTTATAAGCGTTTAAATGCCCTTCGTAAAAAGCAAATTTGGGTAACAAAACAGGATTGCCTGTTAACTGATAAAAATCATTTAACAGGTTAGCAGCGCCATCACTCACCATAAAAAAAACATCTAAGTAATCTGTATTGTGAGTAAGAATTACTTCTCCTTTTTCCTTAGCCCCAAAATCATACTTGCCCGGTTTGAAAGTGTACCACATCACTCCATATCCATTAGTTGACCAATAAAAAGGCGTTGGCGAAGCTACTCCACCATCCGTCCAACTGCTCTCATTCACTATTGAAATACTTTTACCTCTGTGAGAAAAACGACCATTTTGTACACCGCCTCCATAATAATACTCTTGCGGGTTTTCTTTTAAAACTAAACTCACTTTTCCTCCACCAAACTCAACAGGCTTCAGCATTTCCAATGCTACTTTATGAGTAGCATTATTAATCACTTTGAATAAAGAATTATTCTTATCTATTTCGATAGCAACTTTTGCAGAAGCAATCGTAATCTCGCTGGCATCATCAGTTATTGTAAGCTGCCCAACAGGTCTTCTTGGATTCTCTACCAATATATTTGCGGGTGGCGCAGATTCCGGCTTGCGAATAATACCACCCGAAGGATCTTCAAATACACGAAAAATATTTTCTCCATAAAAATCAATGGTAACGCGATGCTTATCGGTAAATATGAGTTGTACGGTTGTTGGATTGATTTGATCTGCACTTTCTATCTTATTTGATAGCGGGACGATTTGTTCACCGGACTGTGCCACAGCCTGAGTGAACACGAAAGACAATATTATCGCAAGTAGCATGACTCTTGATAACAAATAATTTTGTTTTAGACGAATCATTTTTTGTTAATAAAAATGTGAAAAGAAATATAAATACTGCAATGATTGTAAAAATAAAGAAAGACAAAGGATTAAAAGGCTGAAAAGTCAACACATACGATTGCGTAAAATTATTTTCTTTATGTTTCAAAATTTCTCGTAATTATGATTCACTAATAAAGAGCCAAAAAAGCAAATGATTTTAACCGCTCTCCGGCAATAAACAAAGAAATTCAGTTGATTTTTATTTTAATTGTCTTATACCAGTTATGCACAAACGGAATCCTTCGGAAGCCAGAATGATTCTTCTATCGAAAGGTTCAGGCCAATAAAGCATTCCGCCCCCACCCTATATTCTACTATATATTAATCGTTTAGTTATTTAGTGCGACAAATTTCTTTAAGCTGCATATCTGACGTGGCTTACATGGAAGTATTTTTGCACCTGCTTTCTGTCATTTTTTCTCCCGTTCATGAAATCTTCAACGTTGGTACGCATTTGAGCCTTGTTGATAGGACGTTTCTTGCCAATGATGTTTGTCTTTACATCCTGGTTCACATATTCCTGTGGGTTCAACTCCGGGCTATAGGGTGGTAGAAAAAATACTTCAATTCTGTCTTTGTTTTCCACCAGCCATTCATTCAGCATTTTTGTTTTGTGCGCCGGATGCCCATCGGTTACAAAGTATATTTTTTGTCTGCTGTATTTTATCATCTGTTTTAAAAATGTTTTAAATACCTCTCCATTGAACCTGCCATCTAATATCATAAATTGCAAATGCCCTTTGTTACTTATTGCAGAGATCATGTTTAACGAAAATCGTTGGCCTGTCTTTTTTATCACTGGCGTTTCTCCTTTGGGTGCGTAGCTTTTACCTGCCTGATGGTCGCTTCGCATTCCTGTCTCATCGCCAAAATAAATAACCGCATTTTCTTTAACCGCCCTCTTTTTTATGGCTGGATATTCTTTTTCCAACCACTCCTTTACTTTCTCAGGCTTTTGCTCAAATGCCTTTCTGATAGGCTTCTGCGGCGTATACCCCCAACTCTTTAAATACCTGCCTACCTGCCAACGACTCAGTTCTATACCATACCTGTCAAGTATCAATTGTTGAACTGCTTCTCTTGTCCATAAGCCAAAAGATAATTTTAATTGGTCTGGTAATTTGTCTTTTATCAACCGCCTTACTTCGTCTGATTGCTTACCATTAATTTTTTTGCCGCCTTGCACGCCTCTCTTTTTTGAAGCTAAACCCCTAAGCCCTTTTTGCTTGTAGCGTGTCCATATCTTATCAACAGCACTTTTCGACAACTTAAATAAGTCTGCTGCTTGTTGATGCGTTCCCTTTTTCGATTTTAAATACGAAATAACTAAATGCCGTTTCGTCTCCTGGCTATCTTTTGAACCTCTCTTTTTTTGCATGTACAAATATACAACAAAAATCTTATTATATCACTAAATTATGCTCTTATTAATAACAGAGAAGAGAGAGTAAAAAATTAAAATTTTCACTTTTATTTAAATTTTAAGTACTGACAAACTCTTTCTCAATCTGTTCCAGAGATTTACCTTTTGTTTCAGATATATATTTTATTACAAACAATAAACATAAAAAGCACATCAAAGAATAGATTAAAAAGGAATACCCTTTAAAATGATTCAATAAATAAGGGAAGGTAAAGGATACTACAAAATCTGTTACCCATAAAAAGAAAAAGGAGATAGCAACAGCCTGGCTTCTCAGGTTATTCGGAAATATTTCTGAAATAAGCACCCAAACAACCGGGCCTATGGAAAACCCAAAGAAAGCCAGAAATCCCATGATGCAGACCAAGACAAAATATCCATGAAAATGACCTGTAATAAAAGTAAAGGCGAGAAGTAAAAGTGAAAGTC
>Ga0307374_10000804_pt1 | contig 58895 bp, 40 predicted proteins | sample OX3MG_FD_202532 | JGI IMG/M metagenome (GOLD analysis project Ga0307374, IMG submission 202532) | Soil microbial communities from Risofladan, Vaasa, Finland - OX-3 | ecosystem: Environmental > Terrestrial > Soil > Coastal area > Acid sulfate soil | place: Finland: Risofladan, Vaasa | collected... | reverse complement strand
ATCTCCGCGACCAAAGCGACAACGAGGTCAACGAGCCAATAGGGCCTTTCGATGACGAGGACCAGGACCAGGGGAATAAGAACAAGTGCCGTGAGTACGCGTTTCATCATCATGGAGGATACACGATTCAAGCCAAAACAGAGCTACTGTAAAGTGGCTGTGGTAGTGAAGAGAGCACCGTTTACACACTCTCTGATTTTGCTTTGATCGGATGGAATGCGTGAGAACAACATAGCGATGCCGCATGTGTTCAGCTTAAGAGAGGGATTGTCCTGGGCTTGGGATGGTGTGCCTGGAATCATAGAGGAGAGGAATTTATGAAGATTCACCGTTTTTTCGGCGCTGCTGCGGTGTTCGTGGCGGTACTGTTCCTTGCTGTTGCTGCTCCGGTGGGGGCGCTGGCCCAGTCGGGTGGGAGTGTGCAGGTAAAAACCATCATGACGGCGGTGCCTAAGCATTCAGAAGAGGCGTCGACGATCCTGCCGAGCGATGTGAAGATCAAAGTGAACGGACATTCTACCCAGGTAACGAACGTGACGCCGCTGCGGGGAGACCGGGCGGAGCTGCAACTGGTGGTTCTGATTGACAGCGGAGTGTTGCAGTCGCTGGGGCAACAGATGAGCGACATTGCGGACTTTGTGCGGGTGTTGCCGCCGACCACCGAGATTGCCTTTGCCTACATGATGAATGGCCGGGCGGTGTTTGAGCAGCCGTTTACCACGAACAAGAATCTGGCACTGCGGTCGCTTCACCTGCCTGGCGGTACGGTGGGCAGTAGCGCCAGCCCGTACTTCTGCATATCCCAACTGGCGAAACACTGGCCGTCGCACAACCTGAATGCGCGCCGCGAGGTCATTGCAATCACGGATGGGATTGATCCGTATGAGGTGCAGTTCGATCCAGAGGATCCGTATGTGCGCACTGCGGTTCGCGATGCGATACGCAATAGGGTGGTGGTGGACGCGATCTACTGGCATGACATGGGGATGGCGAGCCGGATTGGTTTTCTGGCCAGCGGAGGGCAGAGCCTGCTGGGCATCGTGACCGAAGATACGGGCGGCAAGTTCTACTACCAGGGGTTTGGGAACCCGGTTGCGTTCCATCCCTACCTGCGCGATCTGAGCAAGCGGCTGGAGAACCAGTATGAGCTGGACTTTATGGTTCCGGCGAAGGCCAAGCCGCAGATTGCATCACTGAGGATCAAGCTGGTGATGCCGAACATGAAGACGAATGCGCCGCAGAGGGTGTTTGTGCCGGGCAGATAGAGCGATCCATTGAACCGAGGCCGTGGCGAACTGGAGTGAGACTCCGGGATGCCACGGCTTTTTTTGTGCGCGTCAGGCTGCGGGCGGGATGGTGATGGGCATGTCAAGGGTGCCGAGGCGGTGATTGTTCATATCGGTGACGCCGAGGCGCAGGAGATAGCTGCCGGGCTTGAGGGGCAGGCGGAGCGCGAAGTTGATTCCGGTTTTGAGGATGGAGCGGTACTGCGCGGGAGTGAAGTTAAGGTGCAGGGCGCCGGAGGTTTGCGGCGGGCTGTCGGGTTGCATGGCGGACTTGCGATTGTCGCTCCGGTTGAGAGCGACCAGCAGCACGAGGAGCTTGCCGTGGCGAACTCCGGCGGAGTCAGTGGATAGGCTGACACCGGATGGATCGACGGTGGTGTCGAGGAGCAGATTGGGATCGGCCTTGGTGGGCATCTGTAGTTTGCTTTTGAGCCGCAGCATGGTGGACTCCGGCGCGCCGGGCTGGAGGGCCTGGTTGAGCTCGTTGGCGGAGTTCTGATCGCCGATCTCCCCGGTGTTGGCGAAGTAGCCGCGGCGGTAGGTGAGCGAGTAGTGATGACCGAGGATATCGACCTTGATTTTGCGGAAGGCTCCGTTCCAGTTGGCGTCCCGCGGGCGGTAGGCGAGGGTGTAGTAGTTGGAGCCGTCCTGCATGGTGCGGCGGAGCGCGCCGGCGATGTCATTCGAGCCGAAGACGGCCTCGCCTCCGGTCTGGTAGGCAATGTCGTTCATGGCTCCGCGGAGTGTGCTGCGGTTGAAGAACTGCTGGGCGAGAGTGTCCCCCATGGTGTGGTTGACGCTGCTGTTGCCGGAGCCGGCGGCGCTTTGGCCGAGGGTGCCGCTCATGGCGGTCATGGACTGTCCGCCGACATCGACGCCGACCCCGCCGGTCTGGAGGCCGAGGACGCTGATGGGGTAGACGGCGATTTGTGAGTTGGCGATGAGTTGGGAGGTGCTCTGGACCGCGCTGTAGTCGGGCGTGGGCAGCTCGGGTGCTTGAAGGTTGCTGAACTGCAGCGGGCCTGTGATGTTGTACTCCGACTGCAGGGCGACGCTGAAAGGGAAGCTGCCGGAGAGCCAGTAGAGATTTTTGCGGCCGGGGTATCCGGCGGCGGCGTGGGCGATTTCCGCGAAAGCAGAGAGGGTGATGCGCTGGCGGACTTCGTTCGTCTGCTCGTTCTGGAAGGTCAAGAGGTTGGCGAGACTCTGGACGGAGCCGCCAGGGTCGCGCCCGCCGTTGGCGTTCTGCATGCGGCCGAGGAAGTCGATCTGGTGCATCTGCTCGGAGTCCGATTGGTAGAGCTGCATATTTTTGGGGTTGATCATTTTTGCGGCAGTGGTGAGCAGGTCGGAGCTTCCGGTGAAGCTCTGGAACAAGTGCAGGCGATTGGAGAGGACGAAGAGTGCGACCTGCTGGCCGGGCGGCAGGGCCTTGAGGAACTTGAGCATCTGCTTGCGGGCGTACTGCTGGTCCTGCGGAGCGGTGTTGACCAGGTCGAAGAGGAGGATGTTGACGGCTCCGGCGGGGCCACTGATGGGGACGTTGGAGAACTGGTTCTTCGGCGCATAGACCGCCATTTTGTGCGGGGCGTTGATGTCATAGCGGTGCGCGACGAAGTAGTCAGTCTGCTGCGGTTTGCCGTCTTCGAAGACCTTGAAGTCTTTTTGGGTGAGGCCATGCACGAGATGGCCGCTGGAGTCGTGTACGACGACGTCAACGTAGACGATGCGGCTGGTGACCTGCAGGGTGGTGGGGGTTGAAGCAGGAGCGGGTGTGGTCTGAGCGAGGGCAAAGGCGGGGAAGAGCAGGAGAGTGAGAAGGCAGCGAGCGGTTGGCGAGAGGGTCATAGTTGTGGTCCCAGGGTTGACTGCGCGGAACAGCGGGAAGATTGCGCACTGCAAATGCTAGCGCAGGCGCGCAACGGTTGAAAAACGGCACATACGACGAAGTAATTTCGCTGTGCTGAATTTTGGCGGCCACAAAATAAAGCCCGCCCGGAAACAGAACTCCGAGCGGGTTGTTCAAGCAAAAAGGACAGCAGACTTCAGAACTACTTGACGTCGAAAGCCTGCGATAGAGGCGTGCTCTCTGAAGAGTCGCCGACGTAGACAACGAATTTACCGGGGTCAACCTGCCAGTTGTTTTTGGCGACAGACCAGTAAGCCAGCGAACGGTGATGGAGCGCAAGGGTTACGTGCTCGGTTTTTCCGGGCTCGAGGCGAACTTTTTCATATCCCTTCAATTCTTTTGCCGGACGTTCGACCTTAGCGGAAGGATCGCCTACATATAGCTGTGCGACGTCGGCTCCGGCGCGGTCTCCGGTGTTGGTGACATCAAAGGAGACGGTGATGGGGCCGTTGGGCGATGCGTCTGCTGGAGATACTTTGAGGTTGGAGAACGAGAAGGTGGTGTAGGAGAGGCCGTATCCGAAGGGATAGAGCGGCTGAATGTGTTTGGTGGTGTAGTAGCGATAGCCGAGGAAGACGCCTTCACAGTATTTGATGTGGGGCGTTTGTCCGGCGGGGACGGGCGGCGCGTAGTAGCAGTCGTGGGTCGGGTTCTGCTGCCATGACTTGGCGAAGCTGAAGGGCAGGTGACCCTCAGGCGAGTGCGCGCCGAAGAGGATTTCTGCGATCGCTTTGCCGCCGGCCTGGCCGGGGTAGTAGTTGTCGATGAAGGCGGGGACGCTGTTGAGCCAGCGGTGGGTGTCGACTCCGCCGCCCGCGGTGAGCGTGACGATGGTGTGCTTGTTGGCGGCGGCGACGGCCTGGATGAGCTCGTCCTGACCGAAGGGCAGAGTGTAGGAGCGGTCGAAGCCTTCGCTCTCGGTGGAGGGGCTGAAGCCGACGGCGACGACGGCCGCGTCGGCCATCGAAGCGATCTTTGCGACTTGAGGCGAGACCAGCTTGCTGGTTGCGATGATGCCGATGCCGAGACGCGGTGAGGAAGCGTCCGGCAGGTAGTCAACGCGGAGATGGACGGGCGTGCCTACGGTGAGATTGACCTCAGTGAATTGCGGGGCCTGACCCTCGCGATGCGGCTGCTTGAGGACCTCCTTGCCATCGAGGTAGACGGTGTAGGTGTCTGAGCCTCCTGCTCCGGCGAGGATGAGATAGGCGCCGGTGGTTTTAGGCATGTACTCGGCGGTGGCGCGCATACTCTCGCGGACTTTGGAGGGAGGCGTCCACTCCGCTGGCTTATAGCTGGCGATGACCGGCACGTAGGAGACTTGCGGGGCGCCGCTGAAGCTGGGGTTGTTGAAGGTCTCGAGCTTGACGGCCTTGCTCATCCACCAGGGAGCGCCGGACTTGGTGTTGTTGTCGACGAAGCGGGTGTCGCGGAAGATGTCGTCGGCAGTGGGAAGGCCGCGCACATAGAGGACATTGACGCGATGGCCGAGGTAGTGGGAGAGGCCGGTCATGATGCTGGTGGCCTCAAACGGGGTAACGTGCGAGCTGCCTCCGCCGCCGGTGACGGCGGGCCATGCGTCGGGGCCGAAGACGGCGATGGTGTGGATCTTGCTCTCGTCGAGCGGGAGCAGATGGCCTTCATTCTTGAGCAGGGTGATGCTTTCGAGCGCGCCCTGCAATGCGACGTGGCGTGCGAAGGGCGAGTCAAGCGGGATGCTGAGATCCAACTGCGGGCGATCGAGGAAGTGGAAGCGAATCGCAGTGCGGAAGATGCGGCGTACCTTTTGATTGATGGTGGCGACGCTGACCTGTCCGTCCTTGATAGCGGGCATGAGGTTCTTCGGGTTCATGAATTTGCCGGAGGGCATTTCCAGGTCGAGGCCGTTGTTGGCTGCGCCGACGGCGCTGTAGGTGGCGTCCCAGTCAGACATGAGGATGCCGTTGAAGTGCCAGTCGTTGCGGAGGATGTCGATGTTGAGGTGGTGGTTCTGCGTGGCGTGGACGCCATTGAGCAGGTTGTAGGAATTCATGATGGCGCCGACGTGGGCGATCTTTACGGCTGCCTCAAACGCGGGCAGATCGATTTCGCGGAGGGTGCGCTCATCGACGTCGGAGCTGATGTTGTGGCGGTCGTACTCCTCGTCGTTGGCGGCGAAGTGCTTGGCGGTGGCGACGACGCCCTGGCTCTGCACTCCTTTGATATATGCGACGGCGGTGTGTGCGGCGAGGAAAGGGTCTTCGCCTAAGTACTCGAAGTTGCGGCCGTTCATGGGCGCGCGGTAGATGTCGAGGCCGGGGCCGAGAAGGAAGTTGACGCCACGGGCGCGTGCGTCGTCGCCGGTGGAGACGCCGCTTTCGTGCGCGAGCCTGGGGTCCCAGGAGGCGGCAAGCGCGATGCCGCCGGGGTAGGCGGTGTCGGGTCCCCAGGTGCGGACGCCCATGGAGGCGTCCGACATTTTGAGGCGAGGGAAGCCGACGGAAGGTTCGGCGCGAATGTACATGCTGTCCTGGCCGCCGATGAGCTCGATCTTCTGTTGCAGGGTGAGCTTGGCAAGCATGGCATCGACACGTTTTTCAATCGCGGGCGAGTCGGGCACAGGCGAGTCATGAAGCGGCTGCTGTTGCGCGTGCACGAGAGGTGCGGCGACAGCGAGACAAATAACGAGAGCAGCAAACTTAAACGATTGAGTAGACAACGACTGAACCCCCTGAAGAAATTCCTCGACAAGGCTATAGCATTCTTTGTCTGAGTGTCCATAGATGTTCGAAGTGGTGTGATGACGGGTACTTTCGCGGTAAAAACGCCGGCAATGCTGCTGATGGGCCGTTAAGTATTGGCAGGTGTTTTTAAAGGGGCAGGGGAAGGCGTCTCCAAAGGAGTTGGAAATGCATGTGGGGCACGGGTTCCTAGGAACTTGTTGAAAAACTCTGGCTTTGTGTCAAGGCACGACTTCAGTCGTGCCGTAAATGCCGGAAAATCAACCTGGGCTTTAGCCCCTGAGGGCCGATCCTCCGGTTCGAGTTAGCTTTTCAACAAGTTCCTAGCGCTGTTTGGGGCGGAGAATCTGAGAGGCGGGCGGGTGGACTGCAGCCGTCATCAGAAAAACGTACTACATATATCGGTGTCTGGTTAAGGATGGTGCATCCGGGCACTATCGTCAAATATTATTTTCGCTCCAACTACAGGGCCTAAATCATTAACATTGTTCAACTAATCGAACTTCCTGATGGAAATTTCGAAGCGTGCAATTTTGACCAAGCAACTTGAGCATCAGCCAGTACCTCTAAAAACTTATCGAAAAGGCCGACTGACGTAAAGCCAGCCGGATAGTAGTGAAGCGAAAGAGTGCCGAGGATTAATCGATAGGCTATCGGCGATACCAAATTTCCCATTTTTGGGGGCACTGTACGCTCGTGCCGATCTATAGCAACAAGTTCTGAAGACGAAGTTATTCGTTTGGGGCTTGGCCCAAGTGTGTCTTCTAACATATATGTATTTGCTCTTAAACAACTTGGCTCTGGCTATCGGGTATGTTTTCACCGAGTGTCACCCAAGCACTGTGAAAGGAGCCGGATATCAATGCTAGAAAGGAACTGTATGTCAACCCGCCAGATCTTCAAGATATCAACGATACCAGCCGCTCTTCTGATAGCGACTTTTCTCATAAGCTGTGGCAATAGTCCCGGCCTGGTTAACGCAGTGACTGCTTCCACTGCTGCTCCCACAGTATTGGCGGTGGTTCCGCAATCCAACGGAGTGGGCACCAACCGCGAGATCGCAGTGGTCTTCAGCAAGGCCATGAATCCGGCGAGCATTAACGCGAGCACCTTTTTGGTTGCAGGCGTGACAGGCACGGTCACTTACGACGCAACCAATAAGATAGCCGCCTTCAAGTCTTCCGCTCCTTACGCTCCCGATACTGAGTATAACGCGACTATTACCGTTGGGGCCAAGGACACGAGCGGGACTCCACTTGCCGCGCCCTTCGTTTTCTCGTTTGCCACTCGCGCAACCTTAGATACTTCTCCACCGTATGTTGTCGCAGTAAATCTTGCTCCGGGTGCAACTTGCGTTCCACTCGACCAGAAGATCGTTGTCACATTTAATGAGCAGATGGATTCACTTACCATTAATCCCAGCACATTCTTTATTAATGGTGTGGCGGGAACCGTCGTCTATGACGTTCTTACTCAGACTGCAACTTTCACTCCCACAGCTAGCTTGGCAACGAATACCACTTATACCATTACTGTGACCACCGGGGCCCAGGACATGGGCAGTGTGCCCTTGAATCCTCCATTTAGTCAGACCTTTACTACTTGTTCGGGCCAAAGCAGCGGACCCCAGCCTGTGGCACTCTGCCCTAACATAGGGAACTTCTCAGTTCTGGCTGGTTCAACCGTCACCAACACCGGACCAACCACTATCTCCGGTGATGTTGGAGTCAGCCCAGGCTCATCTGTGACGGGATTCCCGCCGGGGCAACTAACGAGCGGCGGAACGATCCATATTGCTGACGGTGCAGCAGCCCTGGCCCAGAGTACCTTAGCGAATGCGTATGTAGATGCTGCCGGACGATCGGGAGGCACTACCGAGGCTGGAGATTTGGCAGGGAAGACACTCACCGCGGGCGTCTATACATCAACGTCGTCGCTTGCAAACACCGGAGATCTGACACTCGATGCTCAGGGTAATCCGAACGCGGTGTTCATCTTCCAGATCGGGTCTACGCTCACGACGGGGAGTGGCAGTCATATTATCCTCGCCCACAATGCCTCGGCCTGCAATGTCTTCTGGCAGGTTGGCAGCTCCGCGACCCTGGGAACGAACTCTGTATTCAAGGGAAATATCATGGCGCTGACATCAATCACAATAACCACCGGCGTGAACCTGGAAGGCAGGGCGTTGGCGCGGAACGGCGCGGTCACGTTGGACAGCGATAACATTACGGGCTGCACCTGTCAGTAAGGCGTCAGCTAATACAACGTGGGCAGGGGCCGGTGTGTTGATCGCATCGGCCCCTGACTGATTTTTCTTTCTCTTTATAAGAGCAACGTCTTGAAAGATCACAGGTAGCCGGCGTCCCGCCATAGTGTGGGCGTGGCGCAAAAGCGAAGGGGCGGAAGCTCTTGCGAGTCTCCGCCCCTTCTATCCGAGTTATCGAAGATCCGGAATCGGCTCCGGACTACGTTTACTTGCCTCGGCGGGTTAACCAGTCAGCCGTGAGCATGACCCACAACCTTCCAGCCACTTTCACTGTGGCTTTCGACGTAAGAGCTTGTTTGAGCAGTCTGCCGATTCGCGGTTGCCCGCTTTCAGCTTCGCATCCGGTTTCCCGGGTGCAGGGCTCTGTTGCCAGGCCCCTAAGTGAGTTCCGTTTCCGTCGCTCACCGTGGCATCCGTTGCCGGCGGCCACTCTGGAAACCGTTGCCGGGTTCCAGTCGCGGATGCCGTTTCCGGTATCCGCGTCGGGTTCCGTTTCCGGTTCCCGCTACGCCCTCCGTTGCCGGAAAGCGCAGTTAACTACCCCTGTCCACTCTCTTCTTCAGGAGAATTTCTCCTCCGTTGTTTTGTAAGATGCGCTTCTCAATCGACGTTTGCAAGGGGGTTTGACGAATAAAGTGTGTGGAAATATAGGGGGAGCTGTGGAAGCTGTGGAAATGGAAGGGTGAGTTAAGGGGACTTAGCGAGACCGTGGCGCGCGTATGTCTTCGTAGATGTAGTTCTGGTGCGTTTGCGGGCTGCGGGGCGCAGGGCCGCGATGACGGCGGCAGGATTTTTTGCGATGACCGTGAGGTAAGCGCGCGCGGAGGCTTCCGGGGTGCGGCGCCCGCCTTCCCAGTGCTTGACGGCATCGAGGCTGAAGCCGAAGGTGTCGGAGAAGCGGGCCTGGGTCATGTTCAGCCGCTTTCGGATGCGCTTGACGTCCACATCGGCAGGCACGTTGACCTTGTAGCCGGTCTTTTCGCCCGCGAGGAAGGCTTCGACTTCATCGAGTCCGGTCATGAGGTCTTTGAACATGGTCATGGTTTTCTCCTGTACGCATTGAAGATTTCGTCTGCACGCTTCGCGAGTTCGTTACGTTCCTTCTGCGTGAGGTTTTCCTTTACGTTCTTGGCGTAGGCCGCAATGAGAAAGACGGGGAAGCTCTCGTTTCTCAGGATGTAGATCACTCGTGCGCCTCCACGCTTGCCCATTTCTGAACGGCCGCATCGCACTTTGCGGAAACCACCTGTTCCCGGGATCAATTCGCCGCACTCCGGGTTGGATGCGACCATGGCGACGATGTCCTCGCGTTCAGCCCGCGTGAAGATTGCCTCAGCGGCCTTGAGGTACGAGGGAGTCTCCACCACCGTATGCACATTTCCTTTGTACTCCAATGGACACCTTTTATCAAGGAGTAAAGTGTCCAATGGAGTACCAATGCGATTGTGCAGTGGCCGCCATGTGATGCGATTAGTAGATCAGTTTGAGGGAGAACTGGATTTGGCGGGAGGTTCCTGCGGTTTTGGAGATGATGCCGAAGCCTGATCCCTTGATGGTGTTGGCGGGGAGTCCCATGTTGACCACATTGAAGATGTTGAAGAATTCGGCGCGGAACTGTATGTCTCCCTTTTCGATGCCGCTGGCGCGGTGTCCGAAGGGCGTGCTTTTGATGACGGCATAGTCAAAGTCGTAGTAGGCGGGGCCGAAGAAGGAGTTGCGGCCGAGGGTGCCGAAGCGTCCGGAGTTGGGGCCGGTGCCGCCGGGGACGTTGATGGGGATGGAGAAGAAAGAGCCGTTGTTGGCGCCGCGTCCGAAGTAGTCTTCGCGGCGGCGGGTGGAGCTGCCGGCGGTGGAGAGATCGGGTTTGGCGATCTGGTCGGGGCGGTCGGAGCCGGCGGTGCCGACGCCGGTCTGCTGGATTCCGGAATAGACGGTGAAGGGCGAGCCGCTGCTGATGGTGGAGATGCTGAGGAGCTGCCATCCGGCGGTGGCCTTTTTGTTGACCGGGCGGAGGAAGCTGACGTCTTCGAGGTGGAGGTTTTGTCCGGCGCTGAGGGTGAAGGCGTGGGCGACGTCGAAGTCGGAGACGCCGCGGTCGCCTGAGGGGTTAAAGGGGTTTTGCGGCGCGGAGAGGACGACGGCTCCGGTGGAGCCGGTTCCGGCCATGAGGTTGCTGACGTCGTCGAGGGACTTGGCCCAGGTGTATCCGGCCTGGATGCCGGGGCCGCCGTGGGGGACGGTTCCTGAGAGCGAGGCCTGGAGGGCGTTGTAGGAGGAGTGCGAGGTGTTGGTGATGACGGACTCGAAGCCGAATCCGCCGGTGACGTTGCCGGAGCTGTCGAAGCTGGTGTAGGGGGCGAAGCCGGGGGCAGCGCCGGGGAAAGCGTTGGGGTAGGAGACGCGCGGGAGATTAGAGGCGGAGGTGCCGACGTAACCGACGTCGGCGGTGAGCGCGCCGAACTGGCGCTCGAGGCCGAGGGTCCATGTGTGGAGGTAGCCGTCGCCGAAGCGGCGGTCGATGGCGCTCATGTTGAGCAGCGAGAGCTGGTGTCCGGGGGAGAGCGCGGCCAGGTCATGTTCGTAGCGGTTGACGTCCATGACGGTGTTGGCGGGAACGTCTTTGGAGTTGCCGCTGGCGAAGACGTTTTGCCCGGAGGTCGAGTAGGTGAGGGGCAGCTCGTCTGGGGTGATCTTGAAGCCGTAGGAGATTTCGGCGTTCTTTGCGTCGTTGACGCGTGGGTAGACGACGAAGGGCGTGGAGCCGGTGAGGTAGTTGTCCTGCCAGATGTTGGGCGGGATGACGGTGATGGCTCCGCCGACGTGGACGAGGATGTGCCGCGGGGCGTTCCATGTGAGCTGTACGCGCGGGCCCCAGCCGTTCCATCCGAACTGATAGCCGGGCTGCGGGTTGATGACGTATTGCTGCGGGGCGCCTTGGGGGGGATTGACCTGGAGGAAGCTCGATGTGCGATGGGCGCGCTCGGTGATGGGGGTATAGAGCTCGTAGCGGAGGCCGTAGTCGAGGGTGAAGCGCGAGTTGAGCTTCCAGGTGTCCTGAAAGTAGAAGTTGAAGTCGTTGCGGCTGATGGCGGCGGGGCCGATGTGTGGGCCGTTGGAGAAGTAGGGCGGCGCAACGGCGACGGTGTAGCTGTAGGGATAGCCGATGAGGAGGCTGCTGAGGCTATTCGGCAACGGGTCTCCGGGCTGGATGTTGTGGGTGCCGCTCTGGGACTGAATAAAGGTGGGCGAGTAGACGGTGCCGCCGCCGAAGTCGTATTCGCCATTGGGGCTGATGCCGAAGAAGGTGGAGTCGCGATTGAGGCGGACTTCGCCTCCGAACTTGAAGTTGTGGTTGTTGCCGGTCCAGGAGAAGTTCTGCTGGAGCTGGAAGAGGTTTCCGTAGGCGGACATGACAGAGCCGGCGGCGGTGTTAAAGCCCTCGAAGAGGCCGTCGACGAATTTGAGCGCGGGATCGGTGTGGTTGGGCGTGTTAAGCAGCGGCGTGGTGCGGGTGATGCTGAACGAGGTTGACCACAGGAAGCGCGGCGACTCGGTGCGCGTGTAGGTGAAGGCGACGTTGCGCTGGCGGTCTAGGTACTGCACGCCGAAGCTGGGGTCGAGGAGAGTCTGGTCAGGGTTGGTGGTGGGGCCGGTCATGTTGTTGGAGGTGAAGCGCGCGAAGAACTGGCCTTTTTCGCCGAGCTTCTGGTCGATGCGGATGGAGAACTGGTCGGCGTTGGTGGCGACGTTGGAGGGCGCGGCGTAGGTGCGGTCTCCGAAAGCGCCGGTGGGGTCGTTGGGCTTGGGATAGCGCGCGAGCACGGCGGCGATCTGCGGGTCGACGGGAATGTGGAGGGTGTCGGTGCTGCCGTCGGGATAGGTCACGGTGTCGAATCCGGCGCGCTCGGCCATGGTGGGTACGGGCATGACCTGGGTGGTTCCGAGGACCTGGCGGAAGCCCTGATATTCAGTGAAGTAGAAGGTGCGGCCTCGGCCGTCGTAGATATGCGGCAGGATGACGGGGCCGCCGTTGGTGAATCCGAACTCATTGCGATGGAAGGGCGGGATGCGTCCGGGCTCGGCGATGGAGGGGTGGTCGAAGTAGTTGCGGGCGTCGAGGGCGGAGTTGCGGATGAACTCAAAGAAGGAGCCGTGGAAGCCGCTTTTGCCGGAGCGGGTGATGATGTTGGTGAATCCGGATGCGCCGCGTCCGATGGAGGCGGGCATCCAGCCGGAGCTGGACTGTATGTCCTGAATGGCGTCGACGTTGAAGTTGCTGAAAGCGGCTCCGCCCATTTCCGGATCGCTGATGTCGGCCCCGTCGAGGGCGAAGGTGGCCTCGACGCCGCGCTGTCCGTTGATGGCGAACTGCTGGGTGAAGTTGGTGGCTCCGTTGACATCGGTCATGGTTCCGGCGGCGAGCAGCAGCAGGGTGCTGAAGTCGCGGCCATTGAGCGGGAGTTCGCTGACGGATTTGCTGGAGAGCTGCTCGCCTCCGCTGGCGGCGTTGGCGGCAGCGCCGGAGATGGCGGCGACGGCGAGGGCGTTCTGCGGCGAGAGGGTGAGCGCGAGCGCGGGGCTGGGGAATTCGATGGACGCGGCCGGAGTTGCGGCGTGTTTGGGCGCGCGGACGGTGAGCGAGTATCGTCCGGGGGCGAGGTTGGGGAAATGGAAGACGCCCTGTGCGTTGGTGCTGCTGGTGCGCGTGCCGGCGGGACTCTTAATGCGGACGGCGGCGTTGGGGATGGGCAGGCCGGAGGCGTTGCGCACGACGCCGGTGAGTTCGGAGGGCGCAGTGGGCGCTGTTTGCGCCGGGAGCGACAGCGGGAGCAGCAGGCAGAGAGCGACGAACAGGACTGCGAAGGTGGCCGGGAATTTCTTTTGAAATTGGAGGAGTTTCATTGCTTGGGCTTTCACTGTGAAACCAAAATAACATGGTAGCGATTACAGAATTGACTTAAACGTTTGAGTAGAGGGTTGTCAAGGGGATTCTTGCTCGAGGAGCGGGCGTGAGTGGGTTGCCCGGTTGGTTGGGGCTTGGCGGGGAGATTTTGGCGCGCGGACAAGGTACGGCCCCTTCGGCCGTGCTCAGGGCAGGTTCTGCGAGCCGGATGACGATTCGTGGATCTCGCTTCGTCTGCGACTCCGCTCGGGTCCTTCGACTTCGCTCAGGACAGGCTCTGCGGTAGCAAGGTGTGCGCCTGCGGCGCGGCTTATTCACAGGGCTGAAGATCACCCCAACTCGCATGTACCGCGCGTCGGGGACCCCGATGCCCTGTGCTTCCACCGGGCCTCGCTGAAGCGAGGCGAGTGGATGGCAGGTGGGGATTCGATTTCGCCCTGGTCTCAAAGGCGAGACCAGGAGCAGCCGCGGCACCCGGCGAAAGATTTCCAGTTATTGCTTGGCGTTTTGGATGAAGCGCTCGGAGCTAAATGAGTCAGGGTCCTGATAGATGCCGTAATTGGGGTAGTTCACATACCGTCTGTTGTATGTATTTGAAATGTCGAAGGTGTCGCGGTGTTGGAGCCACCATGCGGACCAACACGATTTTGGATCATTGGGGCAGTTGTCTCGGGTGATTCCGCCGCCGTGATGCCAGATGACGCCACTTACCGTGATGTTGGTGAGAGCAAGGTTGGCTGCGAGGTTGACTTTGCGATCGTAGGCGCTCCGCCGGGCCTCGTTTGGGGATTCCATGGCACCGATAATCGGTTGGATAGCGTCTCGGTTGCCGACTCCTCCTAAAAGAAAGATGATTTGATCCTTGATCTGAGGATCATTCACATATTTCAGTAAGACGTGTTGCGCAGCAGGGCCCGCGAGCAGAATATGAATCATCGGCGGCGTAAGGTGGTACTGCCAACAGGTCGGATTGCATGTATTCTCAGGCTCGCTCCACGGGTTCGACCTCAATTGCTCAAGCCATTGTCGGATCTGGTGTTCGCCTATCGAGCTGAGAGCGAGGGACTGAACCTGAAGTCTGTCGAGGGGAGCATTTCCCGCCACTGGCGTTACCTTTCCAGTTACGGTGACTCTTTGGCGTTCATAGTTCTTGAAGGCGCGAGTATCTCCGAAGACTGAGTATTGCTTTGTGGCGGTAATCAGTCCCCATTGCGATGAGCCTTCAGGGCACATAGCTCTCTCTTTCGGTGGTTCGCCTGGCCAATCCTGACACTGCCCGACCAGCAGAATCCCTGTCACGGTTATCGAGGTGCGGGTAGAAAAGGGAGAGTTGGCAACGGGGCCAGCGGATAGGTTCTTTTGGATTGGGCTTTGCGCCAAGATGCGATCGGAGTTTACCGGATCGCTCCAGTGTGGCAAAGGGACCTTGATTTGGCTGCAACAGATCGCGGGGGCCCCAAGCGCGAGACCAAGCAGAGCAATGCGCTGTATGATCTTTCTCATGATTTGCGAGTATAGACTCCGCGGGCACGATGTCGTCACGGTTTCGCGCGATGTAATATTAACGTTTCGGCCAGGGATGGGGCGTTTCGTCGCGCTGTTTGTCGAGTCGCGGTTTGGCGATGTGAGACCCGATGAATGCGGAAGGAGCCGATGCTCCCAGCCGGTTGATTGGTTCGTGTTTTCAAAAATAAGGGAGATCTGATGCGTTCTCTGCTTACCCGTCTTTTTCTGTCCGTAGTGTGTCTTTTGCTTGGCTTCTCATTTGTGCAGGCACAAACTGCGCCCATTCTGTTTCAGCATCCGACAGTTGATGCGACGCAGATTGTTTTTTCGTATGCAGGAAGTCTGTGGTCGGTGAGCCGCAGCGGAGGAGTTGCAAATCGGCTGACGCCGGGAGATGAGCACGACACATCGCCGATTTTTTCACCTGACGGGAAGCTGCTGGCGTTTACCAGTGCGCCGCACGGCAACGAGGATGTGTACGTGATGCCGGCGGAGGGCGGGCCGGCGCAGCGGCTGACGTGGCACCCCGGCCCGAATGTGACTGTGGGCTGGACCAATGACAGCAAGCAGGTACTGTTCAAGTCGACCCGTTTGAGCGTTGACCCGCTTTACTTCCGGCTGCTGACGGTTCCTGTGACGGGAGGCATGCCGAGCGCGCTGCCGTTGCCGTGGGCGACGCAGGGTTCGTATTCGCCAGATGGCCAGCGGCTCGCGTATGTGCCATTCCGGAACCATCCGTGGTTTGAAGCATGGAAGCACTATCACGGGGGGATGCAGCCGCGGATTCGCATTGCGGAGCTGAGCGATTCGAGCGTGACCAGCCTGCCGCGAGGCGGCGCGAATAACAATAACAAGGATCCGATGTGGATTGGCGGCGCGGTCTATTTCCTTTCGGACCGCACCGGCGGGCACTTCCGGCTTTATCGGTATGACGTGGGCTCTAAAACCGTGAAGGCGATTTCGCCGGAGGATGGACACGACATCCTTACAGCGACGGCCGGCGCGCTGAACACTTCACATCCTGCAATTGTTTATGCCGAGATGGGGAAGCTTTTTCTGGTGGATGTGAGGTCGGGCAAGGTTCAACAGATCCATGTTGCCGTTCATGTGGATTTTCCAGCGGCGCACCCGCGCTGGGAGACTGTCGCGAAGCAGTTGCGGAATCCCGATATTTCGCCGCATGGCGTGCGAGCGGTTTTTCAGGCGCACTGCGATATCGTCACGGTTCCCACGAAGCATGGCAGCGCGCAGGACATCAGCAATACAACCGGCGCGTGCGAGCGCTATCCGGCGTGGTCTCCGGATGGGAGCAAGATCGCCTTTTTCTCGGACGCATCGGGCGAGAATGAGCTGTATATCAGTCCCCAGAATGGAATCGGCTCCGTCCACAAGATCAGCCTTGGCGCACATCCCACTTTTTACTTCGATCCCGTCTGGTCGCCTGACGGCAGCGCTATCGCCTTCTCGGATATCGCACAGCACCTGTGGATTGTGGATGTGAAGACCGGCAAGATGACGCTGGTGGCAACGCGCTATTACGACGAACAATATAGTTCCTTCCATCCTGCGTGGTCAGCAGACAGCCAGTGGCTCACCTATACCGCAGATTTGCCCAACCACCTGCATGCGATCGATGTCTATTCGCTGGCATCGGGTAAATCCACGCGCATCACTCCTGCCGGCAGCGATGCCCGGCTGTCGCAGTTCGATCCCTCAGGGAAGTATCTCTACTTCCTGGCCAGCACAAACCCAAATCCAGGTGCTGCGGTAGGCGATCTTTCTTCCATCGATCAGCCGACGGTTTATAGCGCGTATGTTGTCGTGCTGCGCAAGGACATTCCTTCGCCACTGGCTCCGAGGCCGGGTGAAGAGAAGGCGACGAAGCCTGAGTCTTCGAAGAAGAAAAAGGGAACCAATTCCGACAAGGATAAGAAGAAGCCGGAGAAACCGGCGAAGGTCACAATCGACTTTGAGGGACTGAGCGAGCGCATTCTAGCTCTGCCGATGCCTCCGCGTTCCTATAAGGATCTGCGAGCGTCGGCTCCGGGAGTGTTATGGCTACTCGCAGGTCCCGTCGTGAGCCAAAACCTGCCGGACCATCCGGGAGTTACCGTTTACCGGTTCTCGATGAAGAAGCGCAAGGCGAAACAGGTGCTGGCAGGCATCGACGGCTTTGTGATGTCGGCAGATGGCAAGAAGATGCTGATCGAGCAGCACTCACAATGGCGGATTGTGCCAGCAGAGGCGAAGATTGCTCCCACGGACGGGACGACGCTCAACACCGGCGACTTGAAGGTTTACGTCGATCCGCACCGTGAGTGGGGCGAGATGTATCGCCAGGTCTGGCGCCTTGAACAGCACTTCTTTTATTCGCCGCAATTCAATGGGCTGGATCTTCCGCGTGCGGAGAAGTACTATGCGCAGTTTTTACCGGGAGTGGAAGACCGTTCCGATCTCATGTATCTCTTCCACGATATGGTGGGCAACCTGAGCGTTTCCCACATGTTCCTTGTCGCTTCCCACCATGGGCCAAAACCAACCTCCGTTGGCCTGCTTGGAGCGGAATACACGGTCGATCACAACCGGTACCGGTTCTCGCATATCTACAGCGGAGAAAACTGGAACCCGGGGCTGCACGCTCCGCTCACACAGCCGGGCGTGAATGTGAAGGTGGGCGACTACCTGCTCGAGGTGAACGGCCGCCCCCTGTACGGAACGGACAATCTCTACTCGTTCTTCCAGGACACCGCAGGCAAGCAGGTTGTCCTGACCGTTGCCGCCAATCCTGACGGAACGGATTCCCGCCAGGTCACTGTTGTGCCGGTGCCCCACGCCATGCCGCTGCGCAAAGAGGACTGGGTCCACCGCAATCAAATGCTTGTGGATAAGCTGAGCGACGGCAAACTTGCGTACATCTATCTGCCGGACACCGCAAACGGAGGCTGGACCTATTTCAACCGGTACTTCTATTCGCAGATTGGCAAGCAGGGAGCGGTAGTCGACGAGCGATTCAACCACGGCGGCGATCTTGCCAATTACGTGATTAACCAGTTGCAGCAGCCTTTGCTCAGTTTCTGGGTGAATCGTTATGGTCAAAACCATACCGGTATAGCCCCCGCGGCGATCTTTGGGCCGAAGGTAATGATCATCAATCATTTTGCCGGCTCGGGCGGCGACTACATGCCGTACATCTTCAGGCAGCAGCATGTGGGACAGCTGGTAGGTACGCGTACCTGGGGAGGGCTGGTAGGGATCGACAGATACCCGGCGTTGATGGACGGCAGCATGGTGACAGCGCCGGATTCAGCCATCTATTTCCCCAATGGGAAATGGGATGTGGAGAATCATGGCGTGGCCCCGGATGTGCGGGTGACGATGAATCCTGAGCTTTGGCGTAAAGGGCAGGACCCGCAGCTTGAGGCAGCGGTCGCGATTGCGATGCGCGAGCTGAAGGCGCATCCATTCCATATGGTTCCTCCGCCTCCCTATCCGAATCGCAACGTGGGCATGCCGCTTGGCATTCCCGCGACGACGGACAAACATCCCGGAGATTAAGGGCGATAGCAACTGAGGGATGGGGCGGTAGTCCGCAAGGTAACAAGGAGACGCTTGCAGTGGATTCTTTTTTCCAGGGGACGACGGAGCGTCAATCCGTTCTAAATATATTGGGCTAGTGGTGATGGTGGGCACATGCGGAGTAGTGTGTCTGCTGTGAGGCTGGTGTTGAGGCGGTCTGCGCGGAGGTGTGCGCCGGGGCCGATACGGCTGAGGCTATGGCACAAGAAGACAAGGCGCGGCGGGGAATGACGCGGTGGCAGCGGGTGCAGCGGGCGTGGATATGGGTGACGGCGCTGCTGGCGCTGGGCGCGATTGTGCTGCATCTGGTGTCGCGCTATGCGCTGGGCCATTCGGCTTCGGCTTCGGCGTTGCCGCTGTGGGTGGCGATTGTGGCGGGCGGAGTTCCGCTGGTGATTGTGCTGCTGGGGCAGTTGTGGCGGCGGCAGTTCGGCGCGGATTTTCTGGCGGGGCTATCGATTGTGACGGCGGCGGTGATGGGCCAGCTGCTGGTGGCGACGATTATTGTGCTGATGCTCTCGGGCGGGCAGGCGCTGGAGGAGTATGCGACGCGGAGAGCGTCGTCGGTACTGAATGCGCTGGCGAAGCGGATGCCGAGCGTGGCGCACAGGGTGACGGACGGCGGGACGGTTGCGATTGCGGTGGACGCGATTCGCGTGGGCGATCGGCTGATTGTGTTTCCGCATGAGATTTGCCCGGTGGACGGGACGGTGTTGGAGGGTTCGGGGACGATGGACGAGTCGTTCCTGACGGGCGAGCCGTTCCGGATGCGCAAGGTGGCGGGGTCGCAGGTGATTTCGGGCGCGCTGAATGAAGACGCGGCGGTCACGATTGTGGCGGACAAGCTGGCGGTGGATTCGCGGTATGCGCGGATTATGGACGTGATGCGCAAGGCGGAGGAGAATCCGCCGGCGATCCGCAGGATGGCGGACAAGCTGGGCGCGGTATACACGCCGGTGGCGGTGGTGATTGCGCTGGGCGGATGGCTGCTGAGCGGGCAGCCGGAGCGGTTCCTTGCGGTGCTGGTGATTGCGACGCCGTGTCCGCTGCTGCTGGCGATTCCGACGGCGGTGATTGGGGCGATTTCGCTGGCGGCGAAGCACGGCATTGTGATCAAGAAGCCGGTGGTGCTGGAGCAGGTGGGCACGGTCCGGACGATGTTTTTTGACAAGACGGGAACGCTGACGCACGGCGAGCCGGAAGTAACGGACGTGCTGTGCGTGGGCGGGGCGCAGGCGGAAGAGGTGTTGCGGCTGAGCGCGAGCCTGGAGCAGTACTCGAAGCATCCGCTGGCGGGAGCGCTCTTGCGCGCGGCGCAGGAGCGGAAGATTGCGCTGGTGAGCGCGGAGAGGATCAGCGAGAAGCCGGGCGAGGGGTTGCGCGGTGTGGTTGCGGGCAGGGAAGTGGCAGTGACGGGACGGAAGAAGCTGCGGCCGGAGCAGGCGGCGGCGCTGCCGGAGAGCGCGAGCGGGCTGGAGTGTGTGGTGCTGGTGGATGGGGAAGTGGGGGCGCTGATCCGGTTCCACGACCGGCCGAGGGAGGAGAGCAAGCCGTTCATTGGGCATCTGCGGCCGAAGCACGATGTGACGGAGCTGATGATTCTGTCGGGGGATCGCGATGCAGAGGTGCAACACCTGGCGGAGATTGTGGGGATCAAGGATGTGCGGGCGGGTCTGACTCCGGAAGAGAAGCTGGCGATTGTGCGGGAGCGGACGGAGCAGGGGCCGACGCTGTTTCTGGGTGACGGGATTAACGACGCGCCGGCGATGCTGGCGGCGACGGTGGGCGTGGCGCTGGGACAAAATAGCGACATTACGGCGGAGGCGGCGGGGGTGGTGATTCTGGAGCCAAGCCTGGGCCGGGTGGATGAGCTGCTGCACATCGGCATGCGGATGCGGCGGATTGCGCTGGAGAGCGCGGTGGGCGGCATGGCGCTAAGCGCGATAGGCATGGCGTTTGCGGCGACGGGGCTGCTTCCGCCGATATGGGGCGCGATTGGGCAGGAGGTGATTGATCTGCTGGCGGTGCTGAATGCGCTGCGGGCGTCGGTTGCCGGGCGGACGCTAAGAGATTTTTGAGGGAGCCAATGCTTATAACCGGCAACCGCCAATAGGGCATGGCTGTCCGGCTGGCTACGTGGGGATGAAGCGCGTAGATTTGGGTACTCAAAGAAGAATCATTGCCGCTTCCACATCGGTGTGCGTATACTGGCGTCGCCCAGAATGGCCGTGTGAGAGTTCGGGGCTAAATCAGCACAGGCGCATGCATTTTCAGCACTACAAGACACATACTTGGGGGCGAGATGAAACCGTTTTCACGACGTGATGTATTGAAGACTGGACTTATGGTTCCGGCAGTTGCAGTGGCAGCTCACGAGATGGGTCCGCTGGCCAGGGCGATGGACATTGATAAGGCGGATGACAGTTTGATTTCTCCGTCGGACGGCGCGCCGCGCGAGGGCGAAGTGCCGGGCGCGGGCCGGGAGCGGCTGCTGATGGATTTCGGGTGGCGCTTTCACTTCGGGAATGCGAATGATCCGACGAAGGACTTTGATTTCGGCAAGGGACAGGTAGGGAACTTCCAGAAGACGGGGAATTTTTTGCCTGCGAGCTCGCTGTCGTTTGATGATGCGGACTGGACGCCGGTGAATCTGCCGCACGACTGGGCGATTGAACTGCCGTTCACGGATGATCCGGCGCTGCTGAGCAAGGGGTTTTATCCGCTTGGGCGGGACTATCCGGACACGAGCGTGGGCTGGTACCGGCGGGCGTTTGATTTGCCGGCGAGCGACGCGGGCAAGCGGATCATGATTGAGTTTGACGGTGCGTATCGCGGGACGATGGTGGCGGTGAACGGTTTTTATGTGGGCCAGCACAACGGCGGCTACGATCCGTTCAGCTATGACGTGACGGACTTTGTGAATCCGGGCGGGCAGAATGTGCTGCTGGTGCGCGTGGACGCGACGCTGAGCGACGGCTGGTTCTATGAAGGCGCGGGGATTTACCGGCATGTGTGGCTGGTGAAGTCGCATCCGGTGCATGTGAAGAAGTGGGGCACGTTTGTGACGTCGCAGGTTGAGCCGGGGCGCGCGACGCTGACGGTGCGCACGGAGGTGGATAACCACAGCCATGGCGCGCAGAACGCGCAGGTGGTTTCGACGGTGCTGGATCCGGCGGGCAAGCCGGCAGGGAAGGCTGCGTCGGCGGAGAGGTCGATTGCGAAGCTGGGCGACCGGACGTATGTGCAGGAGATAGTGGTGAAGCGGCCGCAGTTGTGGTCGCTGGAGGAGCGGAACCTGTACAAGCTGGTGACGGAAGTGAGCGTGGGAGGCAAGGTGGTGGACCGCTCCGAGACGCCGTTCGGGATTCGCACGATCAGGATTGATGCGGAGAAGGGTGTTTTTTTGAACGGCAAGCACGTGAAGATCAAGGGAACCTGCAACCACCAGGACCACGCGGGGATAGGTGTTGCGGTGCCGGATGCAGTGCAGTACTACCGGGTGCGCCGTCTGCAGGACATGGGTTGCAACGCGCTGCGGACATCGCACAATCCGCCGACGCCGGAGTTGTTGGACGCATGTGACCGGCTGGGGATGCTGGTGTTTGATGAGACGCGGATGATGTCGTCGAATCCGGAGGGGATGAGCGAGTTTGGGGACCTGGTGCGGCGCGACCGGAATCATCCGTCCGTATTTATGTGGTCGATGGGGAATGAAGAGCGGGTGGCGAACACCGAACGGGGCGTGCTGATTCTTGGCGCGATGAAGGCGCTGGCGTACGAGTTGGATGGGTCAAGGCCGGTGTCGATTGCGCCGACGGGAGCGATTGGAACCGGCGGCCTGGCGGTGTGCGACGTGATCGGCTACAACTACATGGACCAGCAGGCAGCGGCGTATCACAAGGCGCATCCTGAGAAGCCGGTGATCGGCACGGAGACGGTGAGCGCGGTGTGTACGCGCGGCAAATACATTACCGACTTCAAAAAAGGGTATGTCGACTCCTACGATCCGTATACGACGACAGGGCGCGCCTCCGCGATTGGCTGGTGGCAGTTCTGCGATGCGAATCCGTGGATGACGGGCGGATTTGTGTGGACGGGGTTTGACTATCGCGGCGAGCCTTCGCCGGACGGGTGGCCGAACATCAGCTCGCAGTACGGAATCATTGATACGTGCGGCTTCCCGAAGGACACGTTCTACTATTACCAGGCGTGGTGGACGGACAAGCCGGTGCTGCATGTGTTTCCGCACTGGAACTGGACGGGGCTGGAGGGAAAAGAGATCGCGGTGTGGGTTTACAGCAACCTGGACAAGGTGGAGCTGCTGGTGAACGGGCGTAGCCTGGGCACGAAGGCGATGGAGAAGAACGGGCACCTTGCGTGGGACGTGAAGTACGAGCCGGGCACGATTGAGGCTCGCGGCTATAAGAACGGCAAGGTGACGATGACGGCGAAGCGCGAAACGACCGGGCCCGCGGCCAAGCTGGTGATGATGTCGGACCGCAAGGATGTTTCCGCGGATGGCGCGGACGTGGCCATGTTTGCCGTGGAAGTCCGCGATGCGCAGGACCGCGTTGTGCCGGTCACCGATAACCTGGTGACGTTCCGCGTGGTGGGCAAAGGGAAGCTGATGGGCACAGGCAACGGCGACCCGACCGATCACGCGCCGGACAAGGGCTCGTCGCGGAAGGCGTTCTCCGGGCTGTGCATGGGGATTGTGCAGTCGACCAAGAAGGCGGGGACGATCACGGTGGAGGCGACGTCGCCGGGGTTGACTCCGGCGCGGCTGACGATTGCGGCCAATCGGGTGGAGTTGCGTCCGCAGTTGGCGGTGTGGGAGCGCGAGGTTCCGGTGGGCGAAGGCGTGACCGGGCTGTGGCGGCCGGTTCCGCAAAAGGCTGGCGTGAACGATCTGGTGGCGATGATGGTGGGCAACGGCTCGACGGTGTACACGCTGCGGCAGCAGGGAAGCAAGCTGACGGGCACGGTGGAGAACGGGGTCGGCGGATTCTTTGGGTCGGGGGACAAGGCGACTCCGATTACGGACGGCAAGGTGGAGGGCAATCGTGTGTCGTTTACAGCGGGGATGAGCAGCTACGCGGGAACGGTGCAGGATGGGCAGCTCGACCTGAAGCGAACGCTGAAGCTGCCGTGGCACCTGTCTGAGCCGGAGAAACCGAAGGGGCCGCAGCCGGTGATTGGTCCTCCGCCGGACGGGTCGGACCCGTCGCGGAATCCGAACTGGCATTTGCCGAAGGACATTCCGACGGTGCTGCACCGGGTGAAGCGATAAAAGGCAGGGGGTAAAGCGAAAGGGCGATTTCCCTTGCGGGAGATCGCCCTCTCTGTCCGTATTTGTCGAAGATCCGGCTCGGCTTCCGGATCACATCTACTTGCCGCTCCGGGTTAGCAGGGGAGGGTACGGGTTTGACCCCGCGCTTCCCGGCCACTTCCGATGTGGCGTTCAATGTAAGAGCTTCTTTGAACCGCCTGCCGTTCGCGGTTGCCCGCTTGCGGCTTCACGACCGGTTTCCCGACCGCGGGGCTCTGTTGCCAGGCCCCTGAGCGAGCTCCGTTGCCGGCGCTCACCGTGGCTTCCGTTTCCGGCGGCCACTCTGGAATCCGTTGCCGTGTTCCAGTTGCGGATGCCGTCTCCGGTATCCGCACGGGTCTCGTTTCCGAATCCCGCCGCGAGTCCCGTTTCCGGTTCCCGCGTCCAGCTGTTCCTGTCTACTCTCTTCTTCTGGAAGATTGCTCCTCCGTTGTTTTCAACCTTACTCCTGAATGATGGGCGCGCAAGGGGTTAAGCGAGATTTTCTGTGTGGAAATGCGGGGGTGAATGTGGAAGGTGTGGATAAAGGGGGAAAGATGCTCAAAGCAAGAAGAGCGGCCATGAGGCCGCCCTTCTTTTTGGTGTGGATGATTGTGGCTGACTGCTAATACGACAGCACGCAGCCGCCGGCATCGCTGTTGAAGGCGTTGCTCCAGAGCGATTGCACGGGGAAGGTTCCGGTTGAGATGGTGATGTCAGCCGATGCGCCCTGGCCGGAGGAGATCCATGCGCATTTGTCGCCGATTTCGGCGCCGTTGGCGTCCAGCCATCCGCTGCTTGGGAACTGATCGGTTTCAGTCTCACCCATCTCGTGACCTTCGACGATGGTGATACCGGCGTTGGGGCCCAGACCATTGAAGTTGGCTCCGCAGCTTGAGCCGGCGTCCGTGATGTAGGGCAGGTTGGTGTAAGCGATGTTGCCGGCCGAGGTGCTGGTGACACTGTGCCAGGCGCAATATTGGGTGCCAAAGCCGCTGGCGTTGTTGCCATGCGAGGTGGCGATTACGTACTGCACGCTGGCGTTGCTGGCGGCGCTTGTGTTGCCGAAGAAAGCGGCGGCTTTGGCCGCCTCAGCAGCGAGCTGTGACTGTGACGGTTTGGAAGGCGCGGCGGTGGCATTGTCATACCATGCAGCGACGAAGATGCCGGATTGGTTGCCGGCCGGGGTGCCTGATCCGTTGCAGAAATAGGTGCCGCTGGCCACTCCCTGGCAATACTGGGTGACGGTGTTCATCCAGGGAGTACCGCCAATGCCTTTGAAGAAGCTGACGAGAAGGGCTTCCTCGCCGCTGGGGTCGTTGTTGTTCCATTGCGAGCCCCACAGGACGAGATAGATTTTGGGTGCGGTTTCGACGCCAATGCCGCCGGTTCCGCCATGGTAATAGAGGTTCGCGCTGGTGCTTCCGCCGCCGTGTCCGTGGGCTGCGTGCGCGGCTTCTGCCGCGGCTGCGACGGTTGGATGAATCATGACCGGCGGCTGGCCGGGTGTGAGGTAGCGCAATCCACCGGCTGCGCTGTTTGTGCTCATTGATGGTGTTTGTGCGTGCAGCATACATGCCGCGCCAACGAACACCCCGCCTAAAACGGGTAGAAGAACCCGCGGAGAAAACCATTTTCTACTCATTCACGAACCTCCAACTGCACCAAAGTAGTTTTGAATTTTTACAGAAACAGAAATGGATCCAAAAACTTACAGCCTGATTGTTTTCCTTGTCCGAGGTTCGAGACCCTGGACCAGGTAAATTCTCAAAAATGTAGTATGGCCACGACTGCAAGTCAAGTACTAATATTTGAGTCATTTGGGGGTGGCATTACTAAAGTGTAAATCTCGGAGTGCCGGTTCTTGCCGGGGTGGCATGCCGTGCGGGAGTTTGTTCGTGTGCTGGGCGAGGGCGCTGGGGGAGATTTAGTGTTTGAGGATGAGGGTGGCGGCGCTCCAGGTGTCCGGGGCGGGTTCTTTCTGTGCTCCATGTCTGCTGTGTGCAAACGACCTGTCTTGCCGCTCTGCTATCCTCTATTGCTGACATTGTTTCTGCTAGAGAGTTGTGTTCGCGCATTGAGTTTTAGCTGACAGGGAGGATTCTCGTGAAGAAAAATTTTGTCATTGGCCTGGCGGTCTCTGCTGTACTTTGCATACCCGCTTTTGCTGCCCTCAAACCAGGGGCCCGCGCGCCCAGGTTTTCTGCGCCTGCGTCGCTGGCGGGCAAGCAGTTCCATTTCTCGCTGGAGGCGGCGCTGAAAAAGGGCCCGGTGGTGGTCTATTTTTATCCGTCGGCCTATACCGGTGGGTGCGATCTTGAGGCCCACACGTTTGCCCAGGAGAAGGACCAGTTCACCGCCGCGGGCGCGAGCATTATTGGCGTGTCGGAAGACAGCATCGCGCGGCTCGATCAGTTCTCGGCCGATCCGAAGTATTGCGCGGGCCGTTTCCCGGTGGCTTCCGATCCCCACGGCAAGATTGCTGCTATGTATGGCGTGACGGCCTCTCCGGGGCAGGCGGGGGCGAAGGATGTGCGCGGCGTCGCCATCGACCATGGCTTTTTTGCGCGGACTACGTTCGTGATCGGCAAAGATGGCAAGATTGTGTCGGCGTTTTCTTCCGAGGCGGATCATTTGTCTCCGCCGGAGCATGTGAAGAAGGCTTTGGCGGTTGTGCGGGGGCTTGAGAAGAAGTAATTGTTGGGTGGCGGCTGGCCGCACTCCGTTGCGCGGGATTCGTAGTGTGTGCTTTGTGTGAGGAAGCTGAGCCGGGTTTGGTGAGGGGATTCAGCCGGCATCTTTTAACGATACATCGCGGGTTGGGAGCCTTGCTTTCCCACATCTCCAAAAGCGGGAGATGTGGGGCACCCGGCTTTCCGTGCCTGTCGGGAATTCCGAGACGGTGGCACCCGGCATTATGATACGTTGAAATTGTCAAAGCTCGGAGGGTTCTGATGGGGGAGATCAACATCTCACAAACCATGTTGTCGTCAGCAGGTGACATCTGCAACAGACTCGGCGTTAGCAGAAGCACGTTTGAACGTTGGCGCAAGATTAATCTCGGCGCGCGGTCCCCGTGTCCCCCAGGGGAGTTTCAAACTTGCGTTCCGATGAACGCGCGAACACCATCCGACGTAGAAAACGAAGCCGTGGGCCTTACGCCATTTCCAGAACCGGCCATGAACGTAGGCGGAAGCCCTAGGTGGGATGTCAAAGACGTGAATGCTTGGCTGGAGGAGAACAGAGACAAACGCAGCCGCCGTAGATTCTGAACATAAAGCCGCTGGATCACCATCCCGCCAGATACGCCGCGCACGGAACTTGCTGCGCACAGATTCTAAAAGTGACCGGGTACGATCGGGCCATCTGCCGGTGGCGGGCTCAAGACAGTCGTTGTGAACTTTGCGAGAGACGCCGCAGGAAAGTAAATAGGAGGGTGACTGCATGGTTTTCGAGGTCGAGGTACCGCTCCATTGCGTCTCTGATGTTTTCGAGACGAACACGATTGTGACTGGAATGACGAGGGCCGTTCCCGGAGGTGCCAGCATTGAGCTCCTGCCCCCTGATGTGCCGGTAGAGGAGCCTACTCTCGCCTTCGATTCGGCTCCGTTATCGACCATCGCTGTGACCATCGGCAATACCGTGAGTGCTGTCGCAGTAAATGTCATTTCAAGCTGGCTGTACGGCCGGCTGAAAAGTCATTCCCGTGTTCGGCAAATACGGATCAACCGGCGCGTCGTGGAGGTGACTCCTGATGGGATTCGCAAGGCTGTAGAAGAGTCAGTCGAGATAGAAGAGCGCTAGGGTCGGGCCTCTCGAATCTCCATCGAGAAAGATACAATATCAGGTTTGCCCTTCCGACCATGGTAAGACTGCTACGGCGGTGCATCGGCATCCGAGATCGCACGTGCAGTCTTTGTATGGCAGTTCAGGCAGCTCGTCGAGACGGAAGGTCTTGTCCTTGAGAGCCAAGCACGCCTCGCAACCCCCGATCCCGACGATTTTGGCCTTTTTTACACCCGATTCACGCATTCGCGCAAGATCGCTTTGGTGTTTGACATAAAAACTCAGCATTCGCGTAGCCGTCGCCGAATTCATGGCTTTCATGCCCGTGGAGCCGGGTACACGTTTTTCTGGCGATTCACGGTCGTCGTCCTCGCAGTCGTCCTGGTCTTCTTCCGTAAATCCAGGCATACATTTTTCCGGTGCTGTGTGCCCCAGTAACTCCCGAACTGCGTAATTGAGATAGAGACCTTCCCATTGCTCCGGTTGCAGTTCGTTCAGGATTTTTGGACGCATGGTGAAAACCGTCGCAAGGTCCTTTACACGTTCCTCTAAGGAGCGCGGCACGGGCTTTATTGTCATGGCCTCCTGCGCCGGGTGGACGGGAGGTTCAAACTTGCTCTTTCGGTACGCGTCGGCAGTATGAATTGCCGCTTCGAAATGCCCAATACTGAGCGCAGCAATCACGCTGTCTGACGCCGTCTCAAAAGCTCTCACTTGTTCAGCTTTCCATCTTAAGACTGCCTGACTTGCCGCAGGCGTGCACCGCAGGATCATTCGATGCGCATTCCGTACTTCCATGCCTTTCGGATCGGCTTCGAGTAGTCGTTGAATAAGTTCTGCTTTTTTGCCGTTAATCTTTAATCCGCGCGACGACAGCATCATCTTGAGGTCTGCTACTGTGGGCGCGAGCTCCAGTGCCTCATGCGCAATCAGCCCATCGATAACGCGCTGTGGATTCGTCCCGAATGCTGGTGCCCAGAGCTCAAGAAACCAGTCTTTGACTTCACGCGCTGATAGAAACTTTTCGAGTAGGGCCAGATGTGCCTGGCTGCTTGCCCAATTGGCCGGTACCAATTGCGCTTCAGATATTGGTTCCTGCGACGTGGAGGGTGGCTTCCGCCCCAACCACCTGTCAAAACGTCCCATTTGGGTTGCCATCCGAAGTCACGATTCTTTTGGTTGATAGCTATGGGCAACATTATCACCATCATTATGGAATGGGTGATGCCATAGTGCTCAGTGAAATCATGCGCCGAGAGGGTTTGTGCGATTGGCGCGAACGACTTATCGTGGTTACGGGGTTGGAGGGGTGATGCGCGACGCGTTGAAAAAGCTGGTGGTGATGTGGATGGCGGCGGCTATGGTGGTGTTGCCGGTGAGTGGGGCGCAGATGGATCCGGCTCGGGAGTATGCGGGGTCGATGGTGATGTCGCAGTATGGGATTGTGGCGACTCTGCAGGCGGTGGCGTCGCAGGCGGGCGCGCAGGTGCTGCGCGAGGGTGGCAATGCGGTGGATGCGGCGATTGCGGCCAATGCGGCTCTGGGTGTGGTTGAGCCGATGATGAATGGCGTGGGCGGTGATTTGTTCGCGATGGTCTACATCAACAAAGACAAGAAGCTGTATGGGCTGAACTCGAGCGGGTGGGCTCCTAAGGACCTGACGATTGCTGCGCTGAAGGCGAAGGGGCTGGACCACATGCGGACCATCGATGAGGTTACGGTTCCGGGGACGGTGGCCGGGTGGGTGGCGTTGCATGACCGCTGGGGGAAGCTGCCGCTGGCGGAAGACCTGGCTCCGGCGGTGGCGCTGGCTACGGAGGGGTTTGGGGTTCCGACGACGGATGCGGAGAACTGGGCGACGTATGGGATGCCGTTTGCGGGGAGTCCGGATTTTGCGCGGGTGTATTTGCCGGGCGGGAAGGCTCCGGCGGCGGGGCAGCTGTTTAAGAATCCGGAGCTGGCGACGACGCTGAAGCGGATTGGGGAGCAGGGTCGCGACGGGTTCTACAAGGGGCCGGTGGCGGAGGCGATTTTGAAGCTGGAGCGGCGGCTGGGCGGGTTTATGCAGGCGGACGATCTGGCGGATTTTGAGCCGCAGTGGCAGACGCCGCTGAGCACGACGTATCACGGATGGACGGTGTACGAGATGCCTCCGAATGGGCAGGGCGAGGCGGCGCTGTCGATGCTGAACATTATGGCGCATTTTCCGATTGCGGAGTGGGGGCACAACTCGGTGCGGGCTCTGCATGTGGAGATCGAGGCGAAGAAGCTGGCGTATGCGGATTTGGCGCGGTATGTTGGTGATCCGCGGGCGACGCATATACCGACGGAGGAGCTGATATCGAAGGCGCTGGCGGCAAAGCGCGCGAAGCTGATTGGGCCGGAGGCGGCGTGCCATGTGCTGCCGTCGGATTTGAAGACGGAGTTGTCGCATCAGGCGAGCGACACGACGTATCTGGCGGTGGTGGACAAGGACGGGAACGAGGTGTCGCTGATCCAGAGCAACGCGGGCGCGTTTGGAGGCGGGCTGGTGGCTCCGGGAACGGGGTTTGTGCTGCAGAATCGCGGGGCGGGGTTCACGCTGCGGCCGGACAGGCCGAATACGCTGCGGCCGAGGACGCGGCCGCTGCATACGATTATTCCGGCGTTTATGACGAACGGGAAGCGGAAGATTGCGTTTGGGATTATGGGTGGGTTTAACCAGGCGCAGGCGCATGCGCAGTTCGTGTCAAACGTGGTGGACTTTGGGATGAATATACAGGCGGCTCTGGGGGCGGCGAGGTTTACGAAGCGCGACTTTGCGGGGTGCGACGTGGACATTGAGGACGGCGTGTCTCCTGCGGTGGTTGCGGGGTTGTGGGCGGAGGGCGACGTGGTGACGGTGCTGCCGCGCTACTCGCAGACGATGGGACGCGGGAATGCGGTGGAGGTGGATGTGGGGAATCCGGTGCATTTTGGCGCGACCGATCCGCGAGCGGACGGGGAAGCGGTGGCGCAGGCGGTGCCGGTTCAATAATTGTTTGGCGTGGCCGATAATTTGAGATGCCGAGGTTGGTGCTCCGGTAGTGAGAGAGACAAACGATGTACGTTACCCGGAAGGAAAGAGCCAGAGCGAATCGTAATTTGCTGCTGACCGCGCTGGTGGCTGTGGGCATTGCGGCGGCGTTGGCGCTTTGGTATGGCCATCGAAAGCAGCAGGAGCAGGCAGTGGCACGGGCGGCGTTGCGGGAGCTCGTGCAGACGAAACTGCATGGCGAGGCTCCGGCTGCGACACTGGATGGGACGTATCCGTGCATGCTTACGGCGCTCAATGCTCCAAAAGAGAAGCCGGAGCTGACGCGGTGCTCGACGCCTACGAGCCACAAGGGAGCAGTGGACCAGGTTGAAGTAGATTTGCGATTTGGGGCTTTTGAGGTTCGGCAGACGGACCTGGAAGTGAACGATGTTTTTGATGTGCCGCTGACACGCACCTATAACAGCGTGGACTGGGTTGGCGGGAACCGGGTGGAGGAGTTCGGGAAGAACACGAATCATCCTTATGATGCTGCTCTGCTGGGGACCCGGAATCCGTACACCTTTATGGATTTGATGCTGGCGGACGGCGAGTCTGTCTACTACGAACGGGTGTCGCCGGGGACAGGATATGCCGATGCGGTGTATCAGCATACGGAGACCTCGACGCGGTTCTATAAGTCGACGATTAACTGGAACGGAAATGGATGGACGCTGCGGCTGACGGACGGGGAAGAGATATTCTTTCCGGAGTCCTTCTCGGCGAAGAACCTGGCGCAGGGCGCGGCGACTGAGATCAAGGACGCGCAGGGAAACAAGCTGGAGCTGAAGCGCGATGGGCAGCGGAACCTGATGGAGATTCAGACGCCGCATGGGCACTGGATCAAGTTCACCTATGATGGCGGACCGCGGATTGCCAAGGCCGAAGACGACGCGGGGCACTGGGCGAAGTACACATACAACCGCGCCGGAATGCTGACGGATGTGGTGGATTCAGACGGGCAGGCGCGCCACTATAACTACCAGGGATCATGGATGACGGAGATTCTGGATGGGCAGGGTCATGTGCTGGTGCAGAATACCTATGCGAACGACGTGCTGACGCAGCAGACGTATCCGAATGGGAAGGTCTACAAGTACGCATACACCTGGAGCCGCAATGGGGAGTATACGCTGACGGCGACGATCACCATGCCGGACGGCAGTACGCAGGAGGTTACGACGGGAAGCTCGGTGCCGAATCGGTGGCGGAGGTGAGGCGGCCCGGCTTATTTGTTTGCGAGACGGGCCACGCCGGTTTTTGAGTTGATGGTCCACGGGTGCGGCGGGGGCAGCAGCATGCCGCCGCTCTTCATGTTGAGCGGCATCCAGAGGTAGCGCGAATCCCAGAGGGCCTTTGGCTTCCAGATGTCGCCCATGAAGATCACTGTCGTTTCTTTTGTGCCGGTCACTTTAAGCAGGAAGGTCGATTGCGAGCCGTAGGTGTTGGGCGATGCGGGGGCGATCTTGCGGAAGCTGGTCCAGGGGCCGCTGAGCTTTGGCGCGGTGGCGTAGACATTGGGATTCGGTGCCCATCCCGACATGTGCGAGCCCAGCGCGTAGTAGAGCCCGTGCGAGTGCACGAGCGCGCCGCCCTCCAATGGTGCATGCAGGAATACCACGGCGGGCTTTTCGACGGAAAGCCGGTCGGGCGAGAGTCGCGCGACGTAGAAGCCGCCTGAGGGGCGCGACTCGAAGATGAGGTAGGCCTGTCCGTCGTCGTCGACGAACTGGCCGATGTCGCGAGACTCCAGACCGAGCGGACGGAAGCTGCTGACGAAGTGAAACGGCCCGGTGATGCTAGCGCTTTCGGCGACGCCCACGTGGGCGTATTTGTAGTGCGCGTCGTCGAGGTGCATGTACATCACGAATTTGTGGGTGGCAGGGCTGTAGTAAACCTTGGGCCGTTCGAGGACCCAGTGCGGGCCGAGGTGCTCCGGATCGGACAGCACGAGCGCATGGCCGCGGTTGGTCCAGTGCAGCAGGTCGCGGGAGGAATAGCAGCTTACATAGCGCCTGGTGGCGTCGAGTGCGGGGTTGCGGTCGGTTCCGAACCAGTACCAGGTGTGTCCGTAGTGGAGGATGCCTCCGCCGTGCGCTTCGATGACGTGGCCCTGCGTGTCGTGCCAGACTGCGCCCGGTAGGATGACGGCATGGGTGGCGGCGAGGGCGATTTGCGGGAGTGCTGCGAGGAGCAGTGCTGCGAAGAGAATGCGGGCGGACTTGAGAGCGGTCACGACGGGCGGAGTCCTCCGGGACGGGATTGGCAGAACGGACTGGGGTGGTTTTCAGGCCGCTTCCACGTTTATCACATCGGGGTGGCGCGGGAATGGGTGATCCGGTAATTGCTCCTAAATTTTGGCGACTGCCCCACATTTCTTCGAGATGTGGGGCAGTCGGCACCCGACTGCCGTCTGACGAGTACGCCAACGCGTTTTTCGGCTTCAAGGCGGCTTTGGAACTGTTGTTAGGACGACCAGTTGATCTGGTTGTCGAGTCCGCCATTCGGAACCCTTATTTCCTGCAGAGTATTGAGCAAGGCAAGGCGCTTTTGTATGCAGCTTGAGGCGTTCCGCTCCCACATCTCTTCGAGATGTGGGGCACCCGGCTTGAGGCGTTCCGCTCCCACATCTCTTCGAGATGTGGGGCACCCGGCAGGGTTAAACGGGTGGTGCAGGCGTGATTTCGACGGTTTGTTTGAGTTGGCCGCAGGCGGCGTAGATGTCGCGTCCTCGGGGGCGGCGGATGTAGGCGGGGATCTGGTTCTGGATTAGGTGTTGCTGGAAGGCGGCTACGTCGGCGTCTTTGGGCATGGTGTAGGGGATGCCGGGGCCAGGGTTCCAGACTATTAAATTTACCTTGACGGGTAGGTTGGCTCGGCGGATGAGTCGGACGACCTCTGCGGCGTGGGAGAGCTGGTCGTTGACTCCGCCTAAGAGGACGTATTCGAAGGTCAGCTTTTCCTTTGACCGGAGCGGGACCTGGCGGATGGCGCGGAGCAGGTGGTCGATGTTCCACTTGCGGTTGATGGGCATGAGCTGCTCGCGCACCTGATTGTTGGGCGCGTTGAGGGAGATGGCTAGCTTGGGTCTTACAGGTTCTAAAGCGAAGCGCTCGATGCCGGGGACGATGCCGGAGGTGGAGACGGTCATGCGCGACTGGGCGATGCCCACCTCTTCAACCAGCAGGCGGACGGCGGCCATGAAGGCGTCGTAGTTGAGGAAGGGCTCGCCCATGCCCATGAAGACGAGGTTGATGCGGTCGCGGCCGATGCGGACATTGTGGCGCTTGAGGACGGCGACGACCTGGCCGGCGATTTCGCCGGGGGTGAGGTCGCGGATGATTCCGAGGCGTGCGGTGAGGCAGAATCGGCAGTTGACGGCGCAGCCGATTTGCGAAGAGACGCAGAGGGTGGCGTCGTGATGGCGGGCGGCGTCGCTGCCGTCGCCGGACTCGCCGGAGTCGCCCTCGGGCATCCAGACGGTTTCGGCGGTCTGGCCGTCGGCCATGGATATTAGATGGCGCTCGGTGCCGTCGGTGGAGGTGAAGGTCTGGGCGATGCGGGGAAGCGCGACGGCGTAGTTGGCTGCGGCGAGGCGGGCGCGGAGGTCTTTGGGGAAGGTGGTGAGTTCGTCGATGGAGCCGATCCACTGGCGGTAGAGGGCGCGGGCGAGCTGGCGGGTGCGGAATTCGGGGACTGGCTGTCCAGGCAGACTTACTATCGCCGGGCGGGTCGCGGTGGCCGCTTCCGTTGGTCGCGGAGTAGGAGTTGGCTTAGAAGGGACGGGCTGGCCGGGTGTGGAAAATTCCGCCAGAACGGAGGCAAGTTGATGATGGGAAAGGCCGAAGAGAGGTCTTGGCGTGGCGGGGCCGGAGGCCGGATCGCAGGGGGCCTGCGAAGCGTCTAAAATGGAGTGAGTTGTTCTCCTGCCTGAGGTCATTCGGACACCGGATCCAGATTCAAGATTAGCGTACTTTGTGCCGTTGTTTTTGAGAGACGGAGCTGCGAAGGGACTAGCCGTTTAGACGGACGTGCCCTTCACCACCCCACGGACTAAGACCAGTCCTCGGGGACCCCGGGTTAGGCGCCATCGCTAGATGCCTGAAGTGGCCGCTCCTGTTGGTCGCGGAGTATGGGATGGGGACGAGGAAGATACATACATATTATGGATAAAAAGAGAAATATACGCCGGACGACTTTGCCCAACGGGCTTGTAATTTTGACGGAAAAGATGGACCACGTGCGGTCGGTTGCGATGGGCGTGTGGGTGCATTCTGGTTCGCGGCATGAGCTGGCTCCGGTAAACGGGATTTCGCACTTTGTGGAGCACATGGTGTTCAAGGGGACGAAGTTGCGGTCGGCGCAGATGCTGGCGCGGGAGGTGGATGCGATTGGCGGGAACCTGGACGCGTTCACAGGGAAAGAGATTATTTGTTTTAATATGAAGGCTTTGGACGACAATGTTCCAGTAGCGCTTGATTTATTGTCAGACCTGGTGCTGCATCCTACGTTTGCGGCGGAGGACATTGAGCGAGAACGCGGCGTGATTCTGGAAGAGATCAAGATGGATGAGGACAATCCGGATTACCTGGTGCACGAGATATTTACGCAGAACTTCTGGAAGGGGCATCCGCTGGGCAAGCCGATCCTGGGTACGAAGGACACGGTGAAGAGCTTTGAGCGCGACATGCTGTTTGAGTATTACGGGTCGCGGTTCATGGGCGGGAATATGGTGTTTTCCGCGGCGGGGAACATTGAGCACGACCGGTTTGTGGAGCAGGTATCGAGGAAGTTCGAGGAGCTGCCGGCGGGCGAGAACCATTTTGAGGCTTTGGCTCCGAAGACGACGGCTCGGATTAATTTGCGGAACAAGAAGTCGCTGGAGCAGGTGCAGCTGTGTCTGGGCGTGCCGGCTCCTCCGGTGGCGGACGAAGAGCGTTACACGACGCTGATTTTGAATACGGCGCTGGGCGGCGGGATGAGCTCGCGGCTGTTCCAGACGATCAGGGAAGAGCGCGGGCTGGCGTATGCGATTTACAGCGACCTGAATCCGTATAGCGATACGGGATCGCTGTGCGTGTTTGCGGGGACATCGTCGTCCAAGGCGGTGCAGGTGGTGGACCTGGTGATGGCGGAGTTCGGACGGCTGAAGCGGGAGCTGATGCCGGAGGAAGAGCTGCGCAGGGCGAAAGACCAACTGAAGGGGAATGTGCTGCTTTCGCTGGAGAACTCGATGTCGCGGATGTCGAATTTGGCCAAGCAGCAGATGTACTTCAACTACTTCTTCAGCCAGCAGGAGATATTGGACAAGCTGGAAGCAGTGACGGCAGAACAGGTGCGGGCGATGGCGAACGAGCTGTTCAAACCGGAGCTGGTAGCGGTGACTCTGCTGGGGCGGCTGGACGGGTTGAAGGTGGAGCGGGAACGGCTGGTGTGCTGAACTCGCCGTTCAGGCACACGCGGCTTCGCCGCAATCCGGAGGTTGGATTCGTGGCCGCTCTCGTTAGGCGCTGAGCGCGAGTTCGTGAACGTAGCTTTGACTGCGATAAAAAGAAAGGCCCGCTCGGAAGCGGGCCTTTAGTGGTTTCTCGCCCTATGCGCGATGAAGCTGCGCATAGGATGGGGCACCCAGAGTATGTGCCTGGACGGCGTGGTCTAGACGCCGATGACGGCGCAGAGCTCCTTGACGGCGTTGGCGGATTTTTTGAGGGCGGCGTCTTCTTCGGGGGTGAGCTTGATCTCGATGATCTGCTCGAGGCCCTTGGAGCCGAGCTTGCAGGGGACTCCGATGTAGTAGCCGCTGATGCCGTATTCGCCCTCAAGATAGACGGCGCAGGGAAGGATTTTCTTTTTGTCCTTGAGGATGGCTTCGGCCATCTCGACCACTGCGGCGGACGGTGCGTAGAAGGCACTGCCGGTTTTGAGGTACTTGACGATTTCGGCACCGCCGTCGCGGGTGCGCTGCACGATAGCGTCGAGGCGAGACTTCTCGATGAGCTCGGTGATGGGGATTCCGGCTACGGTGGAGTAGCGCGGGAGGGGGACCATGGTGTCTCCGTGGCCGCCGAGGACGAAGGCGGTGACGTTTTCGACGGAGACCTTGAGCTCTTCGGCGATGAAGGTGCGGAAGCGGGCGGAGTCGAGGACTCCGGCCATTCCGATGACGCGCTCGCGGTTGAACTTGGCCTGGCGGAAGGCGGTCTGGGCCATGGCGTCGAGCGGATTGGAGACGATGATGAGAATGCAGTTGGGCGACTGTGCCACGACTTTGCTGACCACGTCGGACATGATTTTGAAGTTGGTCTGCAGCAGGTCGTCGCGGCTCATGCCTGGCTTGCGGGGGATTCCGGCGGTGATGATGACGATGTCGGAGTTGGCGGAGTCGGCGTAGTCATTGGTGCCGAGGATGTGGCAGTCGCACTTCGCGATGGGCATGGCTTCGAGCAGGTCGAGTCCTTTGCCCTGCGGTACGCCCTCGACCACATCGATGAGGACGACGTCGGCGAGTTCCTTTGAGGCGATCCAGTGCGCGGCGGTTGCGCCGACGTTGCCTGCTCCTACGATAGATACTTTTTTGCGCATGATGCTCCTTCTTGTGCAGCCTCAGGGGCTAAAGCCCCGTCTGCTGATTTGCTCAATGGACGGGCTAAAGCCCGTCCCCTTCAAAACTTCCCTATCCAGGAATGCGCCGGAGGCGCCGTTGCCTGGACGGCGAGTCCTACATATTCTCGATCATTTTGGTTGCGAATTCGCTGGTTTTGACTTTGGTTGCGCCGGGCATCTGGCGCTCGAAGTCATAGGTGACGAATTTTTGCTGGATGGTCTTCTCTATGGAGTCTTCGATGAGTTTGGCTGCTTCCTTCCAGCCGAGGAACTCGAAGAGCATGACGCCGGAGAGTATGACCGATCCGGGATTGATGACGTCCTTGTCGGCGTATTTGGGGGCGGTGCCGTGGGTGGCTTCGAACACGGCGTAGCCGTCGCCGATGTTGGCTCCGGGTGCGATGCCGAGTCCGCCGACCTGCGCGGCGCAGGCGTCCGAGATGTAGTCGCCGTTGAGGTTGGGGCAGGCGAGGATGGAGTATTCGGCGGGGCGGATGATGACCTGCTGGAAGATGGAGTCGGCAATACGGTCGTTGATGAGGACCTTCTTCTTCCACTCGCCGTTGCCGTGCGACTTGCCGATGGAGTCGAGGACGCCTTTTACTTCAGCGTAGAGCGCGGCGCGGAATTCGTCGTTGCCGAACTCGATGCCCGGCTCGATGAGGGCGGCGTTCTGCTCGATGGTGAGGTTGGGGTTGGCTTCCTGGTTGCCGAGGATCCAGCTCTCGCGCTCGGTGACGACGTGATCGCGGAACTCGTCGACGGCGACCTCGTAGCCCCACTCGCGGAATGCGCCTTCGGTGAACTTCTGGATGTTGCCCTTGTGGACGAGGGTGACCGACTTGCGGTGGTTGGCGATGGCGTACTCGATGGCGCGGCGGACGAGGCGCTTGGTTCCGAAGATGGAGATGGGCTTGATGCCGACGCCGGAGTCTTCGCGGACCTTCTTTTTGCCGCCCTTGAGCAGGTCGTTGTTGAGGAAGTCGATGAGCCGTATGGCGTCGGTGGTGCCTTCGCGGAACTCGATGCCGGCGTAGACGTCCTCAGTATTTTCGCGGAAGATGACGACGTCGAGCTTCTCAGGATGCTTCACGGGGCTGGGCACGCCGGCGTAGTACTTGACGGGGCGGACGCAGGTGTAAAGATCGAGGATCTGGCGCAGGGCGACGTTGAGGGAACGGATGCCTCCGCCAACGGGTGTGGTGAGCGGCCCCTTAATGGAGACGCGGAGGTCGCGCGCGGCGCTTACGGAGTCGTCGGGCAGCCAGGTTTTGAATTGGCGGAAGGCCTTTTCGCCAGCGTAAATCTCAAACCACTTTACAGAGCGCTTGCCGCCATAGGCTTTCTCAACGGCGGCGTCGAAGACGCGCTGGGAGGCGCGCCAGATGTCGCGTCCGGTGCCATCCCCTTCGATGAACGGGATGATGGGGTGATTGGGGATGGTGTATTTACCGTCTGCGTACTGGATGGCCTCGCCGCCCGCGGGCAGGGGCAATCCGTTATAGCTGGTCTGCATGTAAGTGGAAGTCTCCCAAGCTAGATAATGTCCATCTTCGAGGCTACCATTCGCGAAAGTGGACGTGCAATTCAGCATGGCGGAGGGAGAGGAGGGTGTGCAGTGAGGGGAGTCACAGGAGGATGGGGGCGGCGATGAGGCGCTTTGCGCTTGAGCGCAGGAAGTGCGGGACAATTCTGGGCGGAGAGGCGTATGGTATTTGGCAAATGAAATTCCGTGGCCTTTTGCTCTGTGTACTGTTCGCTGCCTCCACTCTGTTTGCTGCTCCGGGGATGAATGCGGTTTGGGCGCAGGCCTATTCAGCAAACAAGCCCCTGGGTTCCTCTGCCCAGCAGAATCTGAGTTACCTGAAAGACGCGGGAATCTCGCAAAGACTGAACACCAAGCTGCCGCTCGAAGACCCCTTTATAGATGCGCACGGCAATCATGTGATTCTGGGGAAATACTTTGGCGCGCGGCCGGTGGCGATTGCACTGGTGTATTACCACTGCGGGTTGCTGTGTCCGGAAGTGATGCGCGCGATGGCGAGGGCGCTGCACAAGACGGGGTTCAAAGCGGGCAAAGACTACGACGTGATTATCGCGAGCATCGATCCGACGGACACCCCTGCGGAGTCGCTGGCGGCGAAGCAGCGATTTTTAACGGAGCTGGGCGATGAGGGGGCGGGGAACGCGGTGCACTTTTTGACCGCGCCGCAGAAGTCGATTACCGATTTCACGCAGGATACGGGCTTTCACTATATTCGCGTGCCGGGGCCGGACGGGAAGATGGATCAGTTCGCGCATTCCAGCCTGATTATGATTGCGACGCCGGACGGGCGGATGTCGAAGTACCTTTCGGGCATCAACTATCCGTCGCGGGATGTGCGGCTGGCGCTGATCCAGGCGAGCAACCATAAGATAGGCAAGCTGAGCGACATTGTGCTGCTCTACTGCTGCAACTACGTGCCGAGCAAGGGCCGCTACTCGGTGTCGATTTTGCGGGTGATGGGTCTGGCCGGCATGGCGAGTCTGTTTGCGTTGATTGGATTGCTGTACCTGCTGAGCCGCAAGCCGAAGGGAAGAACGCCGCCGCCGAGTGCGCCGGCTGCCTGAGTTCTGGGCTGTGACGGGTATTGTTACAGGGTTGGAATCAGGTCTGCGCTTGCACAGGTTTCCGTGGCTGGCCGCACGCCAGGGAGAGGACCGGGGCAAGGTGCTGAATCCTGCTTCGACTGACCCCACTGTGTTATTTTCTTGCCGTGGCCGGCAGAGCAATCCAGAATAAATCCAATGCTATAGAGCGGATGCGAGAAGCGCTGCTATCCATCCCGCCGCGTCACCGTACAATGGTAACCGGCATCTACATGGATGCTGTACCGGGATAAATTGTCTGAGGCTGCGCGCGTGCAGCCTGTGTCGTATTTGTGTTTGTTTTGCCTAGGACCATAGCAATAAGGAGATTGGGTGATGCCGGGAAGATTCAAGAGCTTTATTAACGACCTGAACGAGCAGGAGAGGCGAGCCGCAGAGGAAAGGGCGATTGAGAACGAGAACCGACAAAGGATAGCGGACGAGTTCGAAAGGCACTGGCAGACAGTCCTTCAAAGCCTGAAACAGACGGTGTTTGGATGCTCAATCAAGGGCTCACCTTTTGAATGGGTTGCAGATTCGGATGGGATCAACGTTGCGAACGTAGGATTGCATTGGAGCCGGACGGAGAACAACGGAATTCCGGTGGTGGATCTGGAGTTGGGCAGCCCCGTGGGCATCCAATCGTTCATTATTGACCAGAAAAAAAGCCTGCCTCCGGAGGTGCACCTGTTGTCTCCTGTGATCAGCAATCAGGAGTTTTGCTGGCAGTTAGGCTCCCGGGGCAAGGGGGTGTTGGGCGCGGAATATACGGATTATGAGGTTGCCGACGAAATCGCCATGCTGCTGGCCCAGTATGCGGATGAGTATGAGAAGTTAAAAGTGAAGTTCGATCCGTTCGCAAACATTCAGGGAAGCAGATCCATATTGACGGATGAGAATTAGCACGATTCCCGCGCGATACCGAGTGTGGCTCGGTGTCGATGCACGCAGAAGGCAAGCGGCTCATATGGCATTGCCACTATCCGGCGTTTACCGGTAAACTTGCTATGGCCGGGGTTGATCTTCCAACCGTGGAAGAGATGTCCGGCCACAAGAGTTTACAGATGGCCCTGCGGTATGCGCGCCTTGCGCATTGCTGGAGGGGGACTGCGGTGAACCAGCCGGGATTGTGCAATCCGGAGCCGGAGCCGGATACGGCATCGGCAGATTTCGGCAGAGCTGCAGGCCTGTAGATTCTTGCCTAAGCAAGCGGAGAGGTGGCAGAGTCCGGTTGAATGCACCTGACTCGAAATCAGGCGTAGTCGAAAGGCTACCGGGGGTTCGAATCCCTCCCTCTCCGCCATTAACCCTTCCAAGGGCATCCTAGCAAGTCCAATCTGATACGATAATCCTCTGAAAACAAATAACTTATTACTCTAACCCGTCTATCGGGGTACTATGAGAGCCACATTCCGGTGGGGGTACATTTGGGGGTATATTGACTTTTCCCCTGGGGGTATTTTTCCAAGCGGGCATTTGGAGGGATTGCCGTGGCGCTCACAGATACCGTAATCCGCAAGGCAAAAGCCAAGGACGCAGCCTATCGCCTGAGCGATGGTGGCGGGCTGTATCTTCAGGTCACCCCTGCTGGGGGCAAGCTCTGGCGCTGGAAGTACCGCTTTGAGGGGCGCGAAAAGCTGATGACCTTCGGAAGCTACCCTGATGTCTCTCTATCACAGGCCAGAGAACGCCACGCAACCGCGCGCAAACGGCTGGCCACCGGCACAGACCCGATGGCCGAGCGTAAGGCCGAAAAGGCGGCGGCTGAGGATTTCTTACATCATCCCATCTCCTTAGAGGCGCAGAGCATTGCATTCGGCCCTACAGCCGCACAACGGCATAAAGTGCTGATAACCAGGCGCGGAAAACATATCGAGCGGGAGCTGAGATATATGGTTTCGTGCCGGATCACTGCCCCAGGGGAAAGCGCAGGCGTTCATAGCTGCCTTGGCGGAGGAAGTAACCCCATCCGCAGCCCGCAGGCGGTGAGCTGCCGCAAGAGCTTCTGCATGAATGCTTCCCGAGCAGGGTAGAGTTCGTCCAGCAGCGGGCCAAGGTTTTTTGCGGGCAGAGTTATCCCTTCGAAGAGAGGACAACGGTGTTATGTCATGAAGCTGACCATGGGTGGCAGGATGGGCTTCGTTGCCGGCTTTTCGGCAGTGGTAGCCAGCGCAGCTTACGGCATCCGCTTGCTTTTTCAACACGGTGGCCAAAGAGTGGCCGCAGGCGGGCAGTCAACTATGAGAAGCGGCTGCGTGATTTCATGGCTGGTTCCGACGCAGCAAGGCGATATGGCCGAGCAGCCCTGAGGGGAGCGGGTGGACGAGCTTCATATCCTGCGGCACAAAGCGTTGGCCATAGCGCATCCAGAGCAGGCGGTAGCTGGGCAGGGACTTGCCTGCCATTTCGTTCATGGCGGTGTTGGCGACGTGGACGTCGATCTGATTTACGCCAGGCTTGAGCAGGCCGGTGACGTCGAGCTGATACGGCGGATGCCATAACGCACCGGCACGGCGACCGTTGATGTAGACGATGGCCGCGACATGAATGGGCGGGTCAAACCACGCACGGGTTCCGGGATGGGGGTGATGTGCCGGGTTGGGGATCGGCTTGCCGTGGCCGAAACTGAGCAGCAGCCGGTCATGATGCAGATTGCCGCCGGTGATGGTAAACGAGCGATGGTAAACGGCAACGCCGGAGTAGTAGAGGGTCCGCGGGTTATTGGTCCATGAGGCAAGGGTCTGCATGTTGTGCTGCAGGTGCAGGCCGGGGAAATTGACCTGCCAGCCGGTACTGAGGTTTACGAGCTGCTGTTCATGCATCTGGCCCAGCGGCGGCAATGGAGGGGCGGCGTTGGGTGAAGGGCCGTTGTGCAGCAGCAGAATCGCCGATCCATAAGGTGGCAGGTGCAGAGGCCAGGCGCCGTTGGTGCTGATGGCTACGGTGGCTTTTCCGTTGTAGGGGTTGAGCCAGACGCCAGATTGATATTTCGAACGAAAACGAGCCGCTGTGTCGACCGGCACATTGCCGGTATTCGCGATGAAATAAACGTCGGTACCCGGCAGCTTGCGGCGGATAAAGCCGACCAAGGGCGCAGCGGGCGTGAGCTGCATGCCGGGAGGCACCATGTGGTGCAGTGCCGGGGCGAGCTGGCTGACACTCGGGATGAAGCGCACATTCGCCCCAGGATGCTGGAAGAAGGCCTGCGAGGCCAGCGATACCTGCGCAGATATCTGGTTGTACTGCAAAAAGCCGGGAGCATGCGCCGGGATGCGGCCCACGGCGATGACTTTGCCTCCTGCCCTGCTGTAGCGCGCAATGCGTGACAGCGTGGCCGGAGACATGCGATCCACATTCGGCAGAACGAGCACCGGGTAGTGAATGCCGCGCGCCTTGATTGCCGCGGCGTCGATGTAGTCGAAGTTATATCCGGCATTCTCGACCTGCTGGGTGAGGGCGGGGGTGATCCAGCGCGACATGATGGAGGTGAGCGAGGCGTGGCCGGGCTTGAAGGCGGCCCACGCATCGTCTTCCGGGAGATAAATGGCCACGCGGTTGGCAGGCTGGCCCTGGCGGAGAATCCAGCTGATGCGCTGCAGATAGCGGGTGACGCCGGGCATGACGATCCACCACGGGTTGTGCGCGTTGAAGACAGCCGAGGCATAGAAGCGCCAGCCCGGTTCGCCGGCTGAGGGCGGCGAGTAGGGCCAGCCATGGCAATAAATCTGGTTGCTTCCTTCGAGGAAGAAGCGATTGGCTTCCTCTTCCATATCGAGCGGGGTGGCACGAAAGGCCGGCGAATGGAGCCAGGTGAAGGTCTCCGTGGAGATGACAGGCCGGCCGTAGATATGGCCTGCCGAGGTTGCCCAACGGGTAAAGGAGAACTGCCGCCACTGCGGACCTTCACCCTCCGGCAGATCGACGAAGTTGTTGCTCGACATGGAAACGGCGGGTATGCCGTAGGTCTGAGAACGGAAGAGAGTGTGGTGGGCATTCGCCCAGTTATTTATCTGGGTGAGGTAGTTGGTGTCGATCAACTGGGTGAGCGTGACACCCCAGTCGTGGCGGACGGCGCGAGCTTTGGCGTCTGGTGCGGGAGTGAACAGATCGGGCAGATAGGGAAGAATGCTGTAACCGCGAAGCCTATGAAAAGCCTGAGGGAAATTCGGTGTCCAATCCGAGCCGAAGGCTTCGAGCGAATCGCTAAAGACCGAATCGGGCGGCTGGTTGCCGAAGGCGGCAATCAACTTGTCCGCGACTTTCCTCAGATGGTTGTGGACGGCCTGCTGGGAGAAGTGGTCGAGGACGAAGCCGTTGGCATCGAGTGCAGCGCGCTTGACCTGCTGTCCGGTGCGGCTCTGGATGTACCAGTAGACGGTGTTGTTGGTAGCGGGAAAGTGTGCCGGAAGATTTAGACGCGTTGCATCTGCCGCGGGCAGGGGAAGAATGGTTTGTGCTGACGGAGGAAGATCCATTTGTGACGACGGTCCCAGGAAAGCTTGTGACGACTGTCCCAGGAACGCGGCAATGAGCGCTTCACCATGCTCGAGCGGTGGAATGGGCACGGAGGTTTCGCCGGGCTGAATTGCCGTCTGTGCCTGGCGAATGTCGGCGGCGGCCTGCGTGACGGGGGTGTTGGGGCCTCCGTACGGCCAGCCGCTGCCGAGCGAGAGACCAGCGCGCAGATCCAGAAGATGCGCCTGGCGGTTGGTGTAGCTGACGTCATCAAGGAATTTCGGTGAGAGGAAAGGAAGATTGCGAAGGCCCGATTGCGGATCGTCGAGCGCGAGCGGATAGACGTAATGAATGACGAAGCCACCGAAGCCGCCAGCCTTCATCTGCTGCATCTCACGCAGCAACTCGGGTTTGATGACGGCGGGACCGAACCACCACCAGCGCAGCATGGGACGGGCATTGTCCGGCGGCGACTGGAAGGTTTTTTCAAGATGGGTCAGCGCTGTTTGTCCCTGTGCAAGGATTGCGGAACCAAGCAGGAGTGCGATGCAGGTTTTAGAGCGAAGAGTCGAGAGCAACGAAGTCTCCTTAGAAGCCCGGCCGGTGTTTCGCAGTGGCGGCAGAGTGGTGAACCTCTTCCAGTCTGTCATGGTGCATGGTAGCGAAGGCCGCGGCGTTGCGGTTGATTTGCAGTACCGGTCAAGCTCCAGCCGTCCACTTTATCGAGGCCATGACAGGAATCCGTCCGCCGGGGGCGCAGCAATAAAAGCCCTATGGTACCAGTCGCCATTTTGCGCCGGGCGAGCAGTGTACCTGGCGGGACGCTCGTGTGCCGAGGACGAGAGGCCATTGCATCAGCATAGGCGCCCTTGTCACACGCTACGTTCCGCGAGGGATATGGCTATGATTGAATCGCTTGTAAGGTATTGGATTGAATGGTGCGCCCAGAGAGATTCGAACTCCCGACCTACTGATTCGTAGTCAGTCGCTCTATCCAACTGAGCTATGGGCGCACACGTGTGGAAGGTGACTACGAACTTTCTTAAGATACAGGGTTTTGGGCTGTGGCGCAACGGGATTTGGGCGCGCGGAAGGGCCTAACTTTTCAGCTTGCGTTCCCATGGCTGGAGGATTTTTACGGAGGCCATTCCGGCGGCGGTTGCGGCCTGTATGCCCATGGCGGTGTCCTCAAAGACGAGGCAGCTTGCGGGCGCGACGCCGAGGCGTTCGGCGGCGAGCAGAAAGCCCTCTGGATGAGGCTTGCTGCGGTTGTAGTCACCGGCGCAGACCAGGGTCTGGAATTTGTCGAGGAGGTTGAGGGTTTCCAGCGATGCGGTGACCGACGGGCGGGTGCTGCCGGAGACGACGGCGAAGGGCAGGGCGCCGTGGGCGGACTCGATTACGTCGAGGACCTCGGGGACGGCGGTGAGCCTGGGCAGGTATTCGTAGTAGAGGCCCTCTTTGCGGTGGGCAACTGCTTCGACGTCCATGCTGAGGCCCTGCTGGCGGTTGAGCGTGGAGATGATTTCGTGCACGGGCATGCCGCCCCACTGGTAGAAGATGTCCTCGGGGAAGTCGCAGCCCTGCTCGGAGAGCGCCTGACGCCATGCGATGTAGTGGAGCGGCATGGAGTCGGCGATGGTTCCGTCGCAGTCGAAGAGATAGGCCTGGAAGGGGCCGTGGGGGAGATTGAGTTTCATGCTTTGAGAATCTTCCTTGAACGATCCGGATCAAGAGAATTTCTGGATCCAGAGATGTCCCTCAGGGGCTAAAGCCCCAGAGATTCAAGTTGAGTTACTGGACGGGCTGAAGCCCGTCCCCTTCAAAAGAATCAGAATCCTGCCTTGGTGGGCAGACTTTACTTTGCCTGCGCGGGTGCGGCTTCGGCAGCGGGTTCGACGGGAGGCTGCGGCGGGAGGAGCGACAGCTCGACGGTAATGTCGAGGCCGGAGCGGCGCAGCAACTGATAGATCACCTGCTTGTTGAGGCGGGTGGCGTCGTACTCGACGCGGACGGTCTTCTGCGCGTCGTCGAACTTGATACGCCGGACGCCATAGACATCACGCATTTTGCCGAGGGCGGACATGGAGGCTTCCGACGGGTGGCGGTCGTATTGGTACAGGACTTCGAGCTGCGTCATGTGTAGATTTTAGCAGTACGGGGGCAGTGCTGGAGGCGCGTAAGCTGTGACGTGCGGCCTTGCACATCAGCGGTCGGATTCGTTTTCAGTGCTACTGAGTTAGTAGTGTATCTTTCCATGCGCGACGGCTCGATTCCTAACGCCACGCGATGACCGGAGTGGTTTGATTTTGTTATACTTCGAGTTTGTGGGCGAATACTGCTGAGTGCATCTATTCCGGCGCTTCACCGCATAGATTCCGAACGATATAGAGATCAAGAGGTTGCCATGTCCGGCCATTCCAAATGGGCGACAATCAAGCACAAGAAGGGCGCGCTGGACGCGAAGCGCGGCAAGATTTTTACCCGGCTGATTAAGGAAATCACCATTGCAGCCCGGCAGGGCGGAGGCGACGCGGAGGGGAATCCCCGGTTGCGGACGGCGGTGGCGGCGGCGAAGGCCGAGAACATGCCGGCGGACAACATCAAGCGGGCGATCCAGCGCGGCACGGGCGAGCTGGAAGGCACGACCTACGAAGAGATTTCGTTCGAGGGCTACGGGCCGGGCGGCGTGGCGGTGATTGTTGATTGCCTGACGGACAACCGGAACCGCGCGGTGAGCGAGATTCGGCATGCCTTCTCAAAGAACGGCGGGAACCTGGGCGAGCCGAACTCGGTGCGCTTCATGTTTTCGAAGAAGGGCATTATTGCCGTTCCTAAAGAGGCAGCGACCGAAGAGCAGCTGATGAACATTGTGCTGGAAGCCGGCGGCGAGGACCTGAACGACGAAGGCGAGAACTGGGAGATTGTGACCGAACCGCAGTCGTTTGAAGCGGTGGCGCAGGCGGTGAAGGACGCGGGCATTGAGACGGTGATGTCGGAGGTCACGATGATCGCCTCAACGTATACCAAGCTGGAAGGGCCGGTGGCGGGACAGATGCTGCGGCTGCTGGATGTGCTGGAAGACAATGACGACACGCAGAACGTCTATTCGAACTTCGACATGGACGCACAACAGATGGAAGAGGTTGCGGGTTAGGCCTTGTAGATGAAAAGAACGACGGGGCCGCCGGCAAAGGCGGCCTTTCTTTTGCGAAGGAGACACAGGACACGGATGAGGACAACGAGGCGCTGGCTGGGTGGATTGCTGGTGGTGGCGGCTGCTGCGTGGGGATTGAGCGCAGGGGCACAGACAAGAAAGGCGATAGTTGCCAACGATGCTCCGGCCAAGGCGATGCTGAAGACTGACCCGTGGGAGCTGACGGCCTTTTACCAGGGCGGGCTGGGGATGGCGGACCGGAACGACTTTATCTTCGCCGCGTCGGGCCTGCGGCTGGGCAAGGTGATTACGGACCCTTTCCTGAAGGGGTTTCTGCGCGGGCAGTTTGAGTATGCGGGCGAGCTGATGCCCTACTGGCAGGCCTTCACGCCGCCTCCGCATATGGGCCAGGTGCGGGTGGTGAACAGCAGCGGGCAGACCATCGGCTACACGCTGGAGCCTTTCGGCGGCGGCACCTATACCGGCTTCAGCATTACGCCCATCATTCTGCGCTGGAACTTTGTGCCGGGGAAGCGTTTTGCGCCGTGGATTCAGGGCGCGGGCGGGCTTGTCTATACCACGCACAAGTTTCCGCCGGACGTGATGGTTCCGCACGGGCAGCCGGGCGGTACGAGCGTCTTCAACTTTACGCCGCAGTTTGGCGTGGGCTTCCACTACTTCCTGAAGCCGCGCCGGTCACTGGACTTTGAGGCGAATGCGGTCCATATCTCCAGCTCGTCGCTGGGGGATAAGAACCCGGGAGTGAATGCCAGCGTGCAGTTCCAGATCGGCTATACCTGGTGGCACTAGAAAGTCTGTTACGGGATTGAACGATGAGTGATCCGCTGATTGAGTGTGTTCCGAACTTCTCCGAGGGGCGCGAGCCGGAGGTGGTGGAGGCGATTGTTGCCGCCATGGCGGTGGACGGCGTGTTTCTGCTGGACTATTCGCTCGACACGGATCATCACCGCTCGGTGGTCACCATTGCGGGTACTCCCGCGGCAGTGATGGAGGCAGCGGTGCGCGGCGTCGGCAAGGCGGTGGAGCGGATTGATCTAACGCAGCAGCAGGGCGTGCATCCCCGGATCGGCGCGGCGGACGTAATTCCGTTTGTGCCGGTGCGCGACATCTCATTGGAGCAGTGCGTGTTGCTGGCGCGGCAGGCGGGGGCCGAGATATGGAGCCGGTACGGTGTTCCGGTGTACTTCTACGAAGCAGCCGCGGCGCGTCCGGACCGGGTGCTTCTGGAGGACGTGCGGCGCGGGCAGTTCGAAGGTCTCCGTGAGATCGTAAGGCGCGATGTGACGCGGCGGCCGGACATCGGCGGCCCGGAGCTGCATCCGACCGCGGGCGCTACCGTTGTTGGGGCACGGAGCTTCCTGATTGCGTGGAATCTTTATCTGACCACCGGCGATGTGGCTACGGCGCGATCCATTGCGCGGGAGATTCGTGCCTCCAGCGGTGGGCTGACCGGGGTAAAGGCGATGGGCGTCATGGCGCACGGCGAGGCCCAGATCTCCATGAATATCACGGACTACCGGAAGACCCCCATCAGCCAGGTTTACGCGGTGGTGGAGGAAAAGGCGGCCCGGTTCGGCGTCAAGGTGTCGCGCGGCGAGCTTATTGGGCTGATTCCCGAGGAGGCGGCTGAGCGGGAAAGCGACTGGCTGCGTCATTTTCATGCGTTCGATCCCGAAGTGAAGATTCTGGAGCGGAGGCTGAAGCGGCCCATGCGGTGGCCAGTGGCCGTGGGTTCGAGGGCAACATGAGGCCAAGGGCTACGTCTAAAGGGAATACAGGATTCGAGGGAATACAGGATTCGAAGCCGGAGCCTGGAAGGCAAAAAGAGCGCAGGGATATGCGCTCAAGAAGGGACGGCGTAACAATGCCGTCCGGAGGCGGAAATAAGTGAACGTGAAGCAATTAACGACTGGACTTGTGGCAGCGGTGATGTCCGTGGCATTGACGGGCGTGGCCCATGCGGCACAGCTCGATACGGACGCGCGGTCTGCGATTCCGAGCGATGTGCAGCAGATTATTGTTGTGAACTACCACACCATGGAGAATTCACCGGCCGCCATGGGTCTCAAGGAGCGAATTCTGCCGCCGCAGCTCAAGCAACTGGAGAGAGCGCTGAAGCTGTCCGGTTTTGACGAGAACCACGACATCGACGAGCTGGCTTTCGCGGCTTTCCGGATGAATGGCGAAGGCGGCGCGCTTACCGTGGGCCTTGCCCAGGGCGAGTTCTCGGTGCAGGACATCCTGGCGCACTTCAAGAAGAAGCACATCAAGCCCAAGATGATCCGGGCCAACGCGCTCTATCCGATGGGTCGCAGTGGCATGACCGTGGTGTTTCTGAATCCGACCACTATGGTTTTCGGTTCTCAGGACGCAGTGAAAGCCGCGCTTGACGCCCGCGACGGTCTGGCGCCGAACTTCCTGACCAATCAGCGCATGCTGAGCGAGATGAGCCAGGTGGACTCCGAGCCATTCTGGAGCATTCTGGACCAGAAAGGCACGCAGTTCATGATGCGCGGCCTGCTTGGACAGGCATCCCAGGTTGCGGACTACGAGCAGGTTAAAAAGCATTTGCTTGGTTCGTATTACACGATGAACTTCAATAATGGCGTGAAGTTTTCTCTGCATGTGGAGACGCCCGATACGTTCACAGCGGCGACGCTTTCCTCGCTGCTCAACGCTGCCGCCATGTACGAGAAGATGAGCGGCACGCCGACGGAGAAGCAGGCCATCGATGCCACCACCATCGACTCCAGCGCAGGCGACCTCGAGGTCAGCTATTCCAGCTCGGACGACCAGTTCACGGCGCTGCTGCAATCGCCGCTTTTCCAGTCCGTAGTCAAGTAGAGCGAGGACATACAAAAAGTAATACGCAGGGAGGGCCAAAGCGGCCCTCCCTGCGTATTTAGGAGCAGATAAGTGCAGGCGCAGAAGGTGTTTGTGCCGTTGCGCGAGCTGCACCGTAAATTCATATTTTGCTGCATTTTCTGGTTGACAACGGCATGTGCCGGAGATCACTCTGATATGTTTTGCTGAGGGAAGTATGCCTCCCTGTGCCTGGCGGCTGAGTTGGCCTTTACCGCCGGGCATCTTTTTTTTGCCAGCCCGAGTGCCATTGCGCATTCCAGCGGCAAGGGACAGGCGGAGGAAGTATGGAGAAGAATGAGCGCCCGCTCGATCCGGGCATCGTAACTGACTTTTCGCGCCGCATGAGCTACGCGGGCTATCTGTGCCTGGCGGAGCTGCTGGCGCAGCAGCGTCCGCTTTCGCAGCCGCCACATCACGACGAAATGCTGTTCATCATCCAGCATCAAGTGTCTGAGCTGTGGATGAAGCAGCTGATTCATGAGCTAACCGCGGCCATCCGTTTCGTGCAGCAGGACCAACTGGATCCGTGCTTCAAGATTCTTTCCCGTGCCAAGCTTATCCAGATGCAGCTGTTCGACCAGTGGGCGGTGCTGGAGACGCTGACGCCGTCGGAGTATATGGAATTTCGCGGTGTGCTGGGGCATGCGTCGGGGTTCCAGTCCTGCCAGTACCGGAAGCTGGAGTTTTTGCTGGGGAACAAGAACCGCGACGCGCTGAAGGTCTTTGCCAGCGACGCAGCAGTTCACGCCGGTCTTACGGCGTCGCTCGAGTCCCCGAGCCTCTACGACGAGTTTCTGCGGCATCTGGCCCGTCGCGGGCTGGGGGTCCCGAAAGAGTGCGTCGAGCGGGACTGGAGCCGCCCACACAGGAAGAATGAAGCACTGGTTGAGGTATTCCGCGGCATCTACGAGCGGCCCCGGGAGTACTGGGACGCCTACGAGATGTGCGAGAAGCTGGTGGATGTAGAGGAGTATTTTCAGCTTTGGCGCTTCCGGCACATGAAGACGGTGGAGCGGATTATCGGATACCGTCCGGGGACGGGAGGGTCGTCGGGCGTGGGATTTTTACGGCAGGCGCTGGAGCTCGAGTTCTTTCCTGAGCTTCTGGCCGTCCGCACGGGGTTAAAACAGCTATGAATACGGCAGAGAAGATTCGGGCATCGGTGGCGGCGCTGGGCAAGGGGCCGCTGAATGAGGAGGGAATCGCGCGGCATATTGCGCCGCTTTTCTCTGAGGTGCTGGCGACGGAGCGCATCTACCTCGCAAACCACTCGCTGGGCCGTCCTTTGGACGCCATGGCCGACGACGTGGCCGAGGCAGCTTCTCTCTGGTACCGGAAGATGGGCGATGCCTGGGACGACTGGCTGGCGGAGCGGGAGGCCTTCCGGTGGCGCATGGCGCGGCTCATCGGCGCGGAGCGGCCCGACTGCGTGGTGCCGAAGACGGCGGCAGGACAGGGTCTGCGGGCGGTGCTGAACGCGCTGGGCGAGCGGCCTCGTGTGATTGCAACGCGGGGTGAGTTCGACTCGACCGACGTCATCCTGAAGCAGTATGCCGCGCTGGGCCGGGCCGAAGTCCGCTGGGTGGAGCCGGACGAGAAGGGCGAATTCGGCGTTCAGACACTGATTGCCGAAGCCGTGCATGGTGCGGACCTCGTCGTAGTGTCGAAGGTGATGTACCAGACGGCGCAAATTGTGGAGCAGATTTCTGATCTGGCCACCGTATGCCACCAGCATGGCGCACGCCTTCTGGTGGACGCCTACCATGCCGTTGGCGTTATTCCGATGGACGCGCAGGCGATGGGCGCCGACTTCCTGACCGGCGGCAGCTACAAGTACCTGCGTGGCGGGCCCGGCGCGGGCTACCTCTACGTTTCTCCGGCGGCGCTCGAAAGCGGCCTGCGCCCGCTGGACACGGGCTGGTTCGCGAAGGCGGAGTTCTTTTCATTCGAGCGGCCGGATGCTCCTTTGCTGAAGGCGTGCGGCGACGCATTTCTGGAGGGGACTCCGCCGGTGCTGACCTGGTACCAGGCGCGCAGCGGGCAGGAGTTCACGCTGGCCGTGGGCGTGGACCGCTTACGGAAGTATGGACTGGAGCAGCTGCAAGCGCTGCGCGGCTATCTCGCGGAGTCCGGAGTGGAGGACGTAACCGGCGGCGATGCCCGGCACGGAGCCTTCCTGGCCGTTCGCATGAAGGCCCCGAACGTCATGGTGAAGGCGCTGGCCAAGCAGGGAATCGACTGCGACGCGCGCGGCGAGTGGCTACGCCTGTGCCCGGACTGCCTGACACGCGACGAAGCACTCCGTTGGACGGCCGAAGCAATGGGGAATCTTTTGCATGCGCGCGAGGACTCCCGTAAGAAGATTTCCAGTAATAGCCGGTGAAATCATGACGATCCTTACCGTAATTCCGTAATATAGATTCGTTATGACATCGCGCAGAGATTTTCTGAAATCTTCAGCCATTGCCGCGTGCGCTCTGGCTCTTAACCGGAACCGCCTTTGGGCACTCGAAGAGTTTCCTATCGGGGTGCAGCTTTACACCGTCCGGCATGTGGCAGAGAAGAACCTGCCCAAGGCGCTCGCTGAGATCAGTAAGATCGGCTACACAGAGATCGAGACCTATGCCGGCAGTTATGTGTTTCCGGCAACCCAACTGGAGTACATGATTCATCAGGTGGGTCTGGTGGCGCCGAGCGGGCACTTCAACTACGACACGCTGATCAAGCAGCTTCCTTATGCGAGCCAACTGGGGCTCAAGTGGGTGGTATGCCCCATGATTCCGCACTCGATGTGGACGCTGGAGGGTTTTCGCGCGGCGGCCAAGCAGTTCAACGAGTTTGGCAAGCGCGCCAAGGACGTTGGCTTGCGCTTTGCCTTCCACAACCACGACTACGAGTTTGCCGACTACGGTGGCGGCAAAACCGGATACGAAATTCTGGTGGCCGAGACCGATCCAGAGCTGGTGTCCTTCGAGCTTGACTGCTACTGGGCGGTGCAGGCGGGGCACGATCCGCTGACCATGCTCCGGACCATGGGCCGGCGCATTCGGATGCTGCATCTGAAGGACCGCAAAGCAGGCTTCCCGATCTCCTATAACACGGGCCCGTCCTCCGCGCATTTTCTCCCGGTAGGCCAGGGATCGATTGACTGGAAGCCCATTTTGGCCGAGGCGGAACGGCTCCAGGTCGAGCATTATTTTGTGGAGCAGGATGACACCTACGGGCATCCATTTAAAAGTATTCATGAGAGCTACAAAAACCTGCGGAAGATGCTAGACTAGCCGTCCAGATGGGCTGTTTTCCGCCTTGGGAGGGCTGTGTTTTGGATCACTTTCAAGGGTTGTGGGCCGCAACGGCCGTCTGATAATAAGCGCGAAAGAAAAAGAGATTTTGGAGTATTTGCAATGCCGTTTCCCAGGAAGATTTGTGTAGTTTGCTCAGAAGAATTTGAGCTGCGCCCGGACAAGCCGGGATTTGCCAACCGCTGCCTTGCGTGCAGCGAAGCCGAAGCCGAAGCCGAAGCGGCTCCCAGAGATTTGAGCAGCGGCAACGACGAACAGGACGCCGCGCGCCGCAAGGCGATCCGCGACCTTCTATATCAAGGCGACAGCTGAAGCCCGCAGCGGCCCATTTGAGAATTTTGTCCCCTCTTTTCCACGCTCAGCCGCGTCGTCGATGGTTCTGATGGAGACTAGAATTTAGCCATACCTATGGCTGAATTTACTCATCTTCATTTGCATACGGACTATTCTCTGCTCGACGGGGCGTGCGACGTGGAGAAGCTCGTGGATCGCGTGGCCGACATTGGCCAGAAGGCAGTGGCCATCACCGACCACGGCAACATCTATGGTGCGGTGCATTTTTTTGAGGCGGCAAAGAAGAAGGGCATCAAGCCGATCCTGGGCTGCGAGCTGTACGTCTGCAAAAAGGAAGACCATCGTGCCGACCCGCAGGGCGACGACTACAACCATCTGCTGGTGCTGGCCGAAAGTGAAGAGGGCTACCGCAACCTGGTTCGGATCACCTCTGAGGCCTCGCTGCATGGCTTCTACCGCAAGCCGCGCATCAGCAAGAAGTATCTGGCCGAGCATTCCGCGGGGCTGGTTGGTTTTTCCGGGTGCCTGGCGGGGGAGCTGTGCGAGAACCTGATGGCCGGCAACTACGATGCTGCCAAGTCCACGGCAGGGCAGTATCAGGACATCTTTGGACGCGGCAACTTTTTCCTTGAGATTCAGGACCAGGGGCTGGAACTCGAGAAGAAGATCCAGGCGGACCTCTTCCGCCTGGAGAAAGAGCTGGAGATCCCGCTGGTGGCCACCAACGACAGCCACTACCTTTGCGAGGACGACTCCCACGCGCACGAAGTGCTGCTGTGCGTGCAGACGGCAGGCTCCATCCATGACCCGAAGCGCTTCAAGTTTGATTCGGACCAGTTCTATGTGAAGTCGGCGGCGGAGATGGAGCAGCTGTTCTCGCATGCGCCGCAGGTGGTGAGCCGCACCATGCAGTTTGCCGAGCGGTGTTCTTTGAAGCTGAAAGAGGTGGAGAATCCCTTCCCGGAGTTTGCGGTTCCGGAGGGGCACACCATTGACAGCTACTTCGAGCAGATTTGCCGCGAGGGCCTGAAAAAGAGGCTGGAAACATCGGTGCGGCAATTGAAGCGGAGCGATGCTCTGCGCACGCCGGTGCATGAATACGAGTCGCGGCTGAACTTTGAGATCAGCATCATCAAGCAGATGAAGTATTCAGGATACTTCCTGATTGTGTGGGACTTCATCAAGTACGCGCGGGACCATGGGATACCAGTGGGCCCGGGGCGCGGCTCGGCTACGGGATCGCTGGTGGCTTATTCGATGGAGATCACGAACATCGATCCCATGCAGAATGTGCTGCTGTTTGAGAGGTTCCTGAATCCGGAGCGGGTGACGATGCCGGATATCGACGTGGATTTCTGCCAGAACCGGCGCGGCGAGGTGATCGAGTATGTAACCCGCAAGTACGGGCGCGAGCAGGTAGCGCAGATTATCACGTTTAACACGATGGCGGCGAAGGCGGCAATCAAGGACGTGGGGCGGGCGCTGGATATGCCTTACGGCGACGTGGACCGCATTGCGAAGCTCGTTCCGACGACGATCGGCGTGACGATCGAGCAGGCGCTGAAGGATTCTCCGCAACTGCAGGAGGCATACGAGGGCAATAGCCAGATTCGCGAGCTGATTGATACGGCAAAAAAGCTCGAGGGACTGGTGCGCGGTGCGGGCGTGCATGCGTCTGCGGTGGTGATCGCGCCGCGCCCCTTGACGGAGCTGGTGCCGGTGGCGCGCAGCAAGAACGACGAAATTGTGACGGCCTACGATATGAAGGCGGTCGAGAAAATGGGCCTGCTCAAGATGGACTTCCTGGGCCTGGCGACGCTGACGGTGATCAACGACTGCGTGAAGCTGATCGAACAGACACGAGGCGAGAAGCTGGACATCGAAGCTGTTCCGCTCGATGACCCGGAGACGTTCCGGAAGGTGTTTCATACTGCGCTGACTTCCGGAGTGTTCCAGTTTGAATCGGGTGGGATGCGCGACGTGCTTCGGCGGTATAAGCCCGACACTGTGGAGGAATTGACGGCGCTGAATGCTCTTTACCGGCCCGGGCCGATGGACATGATCGACGACTTCGTCGAGCGCAAGTGGGGACGGCGGAAGGTAGAGTTTCTTCTGCCCGAGCTCGAGGGGATTCTGAAGGACTCGCTGGGCGTGATCGTGTACCAGGAGCAGGTGATGCGAATCGCCAACGTGCTGGCGAGCTATTCGCTTGGCGAGGCGGATTTGCTGCGGCGCGCGATGGGAAAGAAAAACGCTGAGGCGATGGCCGAGCAGCGCGAGCGATTCATGAGCGGCGCGGCGGCGCTCGGGCATCCGAAGGTCGCAGTGGCTGAAATCTTCGATCAGATGGCGAAGTTCTCTGGATACGGCTTCAACAAGTCGCACTCGGCGGCGTATGCGCTGGTGGCATACCAGACGGCGTATTTGAAGACACATTATCCCGTTGAATTCATGGCTGCGCTGCTGACGTCAGAAATCTCCAAGCCGGAGAACGTGGTGAAGTACATCAAGGAGTGCCGCGAGCTGGACATTCCTGTTGAGCCGCCAGACGTCATCTTCAGCAATGCCGACTTCACGCCGCACGACAAGGCCATTCGGTTCGGCCTCACAGCTATCAAGAACGTGGGCCGCAACGCCATCGACTCCATTCTGGCCGCGCGCGACGAGCTGTCCGCGGAGAACAAGAGCTTCGCGTCGTTCTGGGAGTTCTGCGAAAAGGTCGATCTGCGGCTGATGAACAAGCGTGTGCTGGAGTCGCTGATCAAGGCGGGCGCGCTGGACTCATTCGGGCGGAGGTCGCAACTGCTGGCTTCCGTAGACAAAGCAATGGAGCGCGCGCAGAAGGCGCAGCGGGATGAAGCAGCAGGGCAGGCGGGACTGTTCGGGATATTTGACGATCGACCCGCAGCGTCCAAGGCCGATGATCTGCCGAATATTCCTGATTGGGATGAGAATCTGCGCTTGCAGTCGGAGAAGGAAGTGCTCGGCTTCTTCGTCTCCGGTCATCCGCTGGACAAGTACGCGGAAAAGCTGCGCAACCTGCCCGGCGTGGTGGACACGGCGACGGCGCTGGAGATGAAGCCTGCGCCTTCGACGGGACGGCGGGGGCAGGCTTCACCTGAGAATGAGGTTGCGATTGCGGGCGTGATTGTGGGCCTGAAGGTGGCGAAGTCGAAGCGCTCGGGTGACATGTATGCGCAGGCGAGTCTCGAAGACACGGTGGGCAGGATTGACTTGATCTGTTTTCCGAAAGATTACGAGCGGCAGGCGGAGAGTTTGAAGATCGAGGTTCCGGTGCTGGTGCGCGGGCAACTGCGCGCGGAGGAAGACGCTGCACCGAAGATGGCGGTGTCTTCGATTACGGCGCTGGAAGACGTGAAGGTCCGCCTGCCGCAGAACGTGCGCATCCGCGTGCCGCTGGATCGCGTGAGCGAGGCGTCACTGATCGAGCTGAAAGAGCTGATTGCCGCTGCTCCCGGACCGGGCAAGCTGATGCTGAATCTGGAGCAGGCAGGCGAGTTCTGCGTGGTTCTGGAGCCGACGGAGCTGAAGATTGCCGCGGACCGATCCTTTATTGACCGTGCCGAGACACTGCTGGGACGCGGCATGGTGCAGGCGCTGGATTGATGATGCTTGCATTGGGGATAACCGCCTGGGCGGTGGCATTGCTGTGGGTGGTGAGCACGGCGGTTGCGCTCAAAAAGCTGCCCGGGATTCCGGACGTGCTGGACGCGAAGTACGGGAGCGCGCAAAGAGAGCCGCCTCGGCTGGCGGTGATTGTTCCGGCAAAGAACGAGGCGGTGGACATTGAGGCGACGCTGCGGTCGCTGCTGGCGGTACAGGGAGTGAGCGCGGAGATTTTTGCGGTGGACGACCGCTCAACCGACGAGACGGGCGCGATTATGGATCGCGTAGCGGCGGAGGCAGCAGCGCAGGGCAAGAAGCTGACGGTGCTGCACATTACCGAGCTGCCCGAAGGCTGGATGGGCAAGACGCACGCCATGGCGGTGGCTGCGGAGCAGGCAACGGCTCCATGGTTGCTGTTTACCGATGGCGACATTCTATTTGCGAAGGACACTCTGCTGCGCGCGATCAACTTTGCGGAGAGCGAGCAGGCCGACCACGTCGTTATTTTCCCCACGCTTATATTGAAGAGCTTCGGCGAGCGCGCGATGATTGCGTTCTTCCAGGGCGTGTCTGCGCTGTTCTCGCGCTTCTGGCGGATTCCGATTGAGGGCACGAAGGAGTCACTTGGCGTGGGCGCGTTCAATTTGATACGCGCCGATGTTTACCGCACGCTGGGCGGGTTTGAGTCGCTGCGCATGGAGGTGCTCGAAGACCTGCGCCTTGGCTTTGAGGTGAAGCGGCAGGGATTTCGTCAGCGTGTGGCGTTTGGGCGCGACCTGGTGCGGGTGCGCTGGGCGGTGGGCGCGTTCGGAATGGTGCGCAACATTACCAAGAACATGTTCGCGGTGTTCCGGTTTCGCATTCTGGTCACGCTGGGCGCGTGCGCAGGCATGGCGGTGTTCTGCCTGGCTCCGTTTGCGGCACTGGCCGGCGGCTGGTGGATGAGGGGCGCGACGGCGGTGGTGATGGCCATGCTGTTTCTGCTTTACCGCTACTACCGGCAGTTCACGGAGATTTCTGTTTGGTATGCGCTGACGTTTCCTCTGGCGGCGCTGCTGGTGATCTATGCGGTTCTGCGGTCCATGGTGCTGACGCTTGTGCAGGGCGGTGTGATGTGGAGGGGAACGCTGTACCCGCTGGCGGCGCTTAGGAAGTTTGCGGGACCGCTACGCTAGGGACTGACCGTCCGGGCACATGCGGGACTGGCCGTCCAGGCACATGCGGGACTGGCCGTCCAGGCACATGCGGGACTGGCCGTCCAGGCAACTGCGCCTTCGGCGCCATCCTGGAACGAGCCTAACTGGCCGCTCCCGTTGGTCGCGGGACCTGATGTTCCTGCATATGCACTTCGCTGCGCCAGACTTGAGATTCGATCTTTCCCACCCTATGCGCAAAGATCGCGCATAGGATGGGGCACCCTTGAATTTGTGGATGAGGCGCTAGTGTCCCGAGTCTGAAGTTCATTCAACAATTCGATTTATGGAAGCGATTTGAATAGCATCACTCAGGGGCTAAACAGGCTGCGGAAAAACCCTGGATTCCTGACTCGCTTTTCGCTTCCGAGCGGATTTTTTGCCTTTTCGGCCTGTTGGGCCGCGAATTCCTGTTTTCGTTTTGTGCCTGAAAGC
>Ga0307374_10000803_pt1 | contig 58912 bp, 57 predicted proteins | sample OX3MG_FD_202532 | JGI IMG/M metagenome (GOLD analysis project Ga0307374, IMG submission 202532) | Soil microbial communities from Risofladan, Vaasa, Finland - OX-3 | ecosystem: Environmental > Terrestrial > Soil > Coastal area > Acid sulfate soil | place: Finland: Risofladan, Vaasa | collected... | reverse complement strand
TCCACTCGGGCACCTACCAGGCGCAAGCGCGCAACGAGTCCCACCAGTCGATCACCTTGAATTCGCTGCGCGGTGGAATCTACGCCCGAGACGGAGCGCCCCTCGCCCTCTCGGTTCCCACAGATGACGTGATCGCCGACGACTTCCAGGTGGCGCACCCCACGAAGACAGCCTTGGCCCTGTCTCCGCTCCTCCATATTCCGGCGGCGACCCTCGCCCCCGAGCTCCACCGTCCTTCCGGGTACGTCGAACTGGCCAAACAGATTTCTCAGAGCAACGGTCAGAAGATCGCTGCTGACGCCATTCCCGGCATCACGCTGGTGGACGACTCCACGCGCGTCGTGACAAATGGGAATCTTGCCCTACCGGTGCTCGGTTTCACCAACGCCGCCAATCAGGGCGCAGGGGGCATCGAGTACGCCGACAACCGGTTGCTCGCCGGCACGGCCGGCAAGGAGGTGCTGGTCTCGTCGCCGTCAGGTGTCGCGCTGCCGTCGTCGAGCGTCGCCGACCGCGTGTCGAGCCGGGCCGGGCAAGGAGTGGAGCTGACCCTCGATACCCAGCTCCAGTACGAGTCGGAGCAGGCCCTGGCCCAGGCGATCGAGTCCTCACAGGCTCTGAGCGGAACGGCCATCGTCATGGATGTGAAGACAGGTCAGATCCTGTCCATGGCCAATCTGGTCTCGACCCACCCCAAGGCCCCGGTCACCGCGACACCGCCGGCGACCACCGCTGCCGCTGGTGGCGTGATTCCGATCGGGCCCAAGGACGCCGTGAACGAGGCTCCGAACAACAATGCGGTGACGCAGCTCTACGAACCGGGTTCGGTCTTCAAACTGGTGACGTTCTCGGCCGCGCTCCAAGACGGGCTCATCAACCCGAACTCCATCTTCACCGTCCCGGACCAGATATCGCTGGACGGCTCCAATTTCCACGATGCCGAGCCCCACCCGACGGAGCGCCTCACCGCCACCCAGATTCTGGCGCAGTCCTCCAACATCGGAACGTCTGAGATCGCCCAGGGCCTCGGAGAGCAACGCCTGCTGGCCCAGGTCGGAAACTTGGGCTTTGGCAAGCCCACCGGTCTCAACTTCCCCGGGGAGTCGGCCGGGCTGGTGGCGACCGCGGCCCAGTGGGAACCGACCGACTACGTGTCGCTGCCGATCGGGCAGGTCGACGCCGTCAGCTCGCTGCAGGTACTCGACGCCTACAACACAGTCGCCAACGGAGGCACCTTCGTCCAGCCCAGCTTGGTACAGGCCACCATCAGCCCGTCCGGGGCGGTGCAAAAGACGCCGGCGCCGAGCACGCATCGGGTCTTCTCGCCGCAAGTCGACTCCGAGCTCACCTCCATGCTGGAGCAAGTGGTCACCACGGGAACGGGGACCAGTGCCATGATTCCCGGGTATACCGTGGCCGGAAAGACGGGTACGGCACAGATTCCGACGACCGGGAAGGATGCCTACACGGCGGGCGCCTACATGGCCTCGTTCGTCGGGTTCGCCCCGGCCGTCAATCCGACGTTCTCGATGATCGTCCTCCTCGATCGACCCACCCCGATCTTCGGCGGCACGGTGGCTGCGCCGGTGTTTTCCCAGATCATGAGCTATGCGCTCCACCGCTACGACATACCGACGACGCCCGGTGCGGCCACACGGGGACCGGCGGCGCCATCGCCCAGCAGCCAAGCGCAAGACGTCACCACGTGAGCCGGTACCATCAGCGGGCCGATGGCGGGAGGCGCGGAGCTCCCGTGCCTCCTTTGCTGTGCAGGCGAACGCGCCAACCGTGCAGATGAATCTCCTCTTCGACGATATCGAAGTCATTGAGACAGCAGGCGACCCTGCGGCGGTAGATGTGCGCGGCATTGCACATGACAGTCGTCGGGTCGTTCCAGGGGACCTGTTCTGCTGCGTGCCCGGACTCTTGACCGATGGCCATGCCTTTGCCACGGACGCGGTGGACCGGGGAGCTGTCGGGTTGCTCTGTGAGCACTTCATCCCAGAGCTCCTTGATCGCCCCGTCGTGCAGACGCTCGTTGCACCCGGCACCATCCGGCCCGTCATGGCTCGCCTGGCCTCGGCGTTCTACGGCTTCCCGGCGCGCGATCTGTTGATGATCGGTGTCACCGGGACGAACGGCAAGACCACGGTGACCCAGCTTCTCGGAGACCTACTCGGGGCCAGCGGTCGACCGACGAATGTGATGGGCACGCTGTCGGGGACGCGGACAACCCCAGAGGCGACAGAAGTGCAGCGGGTGCTGGCGCAGATCCGGGACCGTCAACTCTCCGACGGTCTGCGACACGCCGTCGCCATGGAAGTGTCGAGTCACGCTCTGGTGCAGTCTCGAGTCGAGGGCATTCACTTCGACGTGGCCGTCTTCACGAATCTGAGCCACGACCATCTGGACTATCACCAAACGATGGAGGCGTACTTCAAAGCGAAGAGCTCGCTCTTCACGTCGGACCATGCCTTGCGGGGGGTGGTCAACGCCGACGACCCCTGGGGGCAAGAGCTCCTCCGTATGGCGCGCATCCCGATGGTGCCCGTGCATCGTAGCGACGCCAGCGCCATCGTGCTGCAGGCCGGACACACGCAATTCACGTGGCGTGGGCAGGCGGTCTCGACGCCGCTCACCGGCGCCATCAATGTGGACAACGCCCTTCTGGCGGCGGAAGCGGCGCTCACGCTCGGGCTCGAGCCCCCCGAGGTGGCAGCGGCCTTTTCCGAGGTGTCGCCCGCTCCGGGAAGGCTGCAGGTCATCGCCGTGGCGGCCGGTAACGGTGGAGACACGTCAGAAGCGCCGCCGTTCACCGTCCTGATCGATTACGCGCATACTCCTGCCGGCCTGGAAGTGGTCCTCCGAGAAGCCCGCGGGCTGGCGGCGGACAACGGACGGGTCGTGGTGGTGTTCGGTTGCGGGGGCAACCGGGACCGGGCGAAGCGGCCGAAAATGGGATATGCCGCCTGCACCCTGAGCGATGTGGCGGTCCTCACCTCGGACAATCCCCGGGACGAGGATCCTTTGGCCATCATCGAGCAGGTCCGTGACGGCGTGGTGGTTGAGCCGGGTGTGGGCACCTTCGTCGTAGAGCCAGACCGGCGTCGGGCGATCCGGTGGGCGCTTGGGGAGGCACGGGCCGGCGACGTGGTGGTCATCGCGGGCAAGGGTCACGAGACGTACCAGGAAATCGCCGGCCGGAGGCTGCCGTTCGACGACGTGGTCGAGGCGCGCCGAGCATTGTCGGCCCGCTTCCCGACGGATCCTGCGACCTGGGCCGTTCCGCCGGCTCCCGCCGCGAAGGCCAACGGCAACTAGCCCATGCTCGGATTGGGCGTCTCCGGTGGCATCGCGCTGTGGGTGAGCATTCTGGTGACTCCCATCCTCCTGCGGTGGTTGCGCTCGCAGGGAATCGGGCAACCCATCCGCACCGAGGGCCCCGCCAGCCACAGCGTCAAGGCGGGGACGCCGACCATGGGGGGTATCGCCATCGTCACCGGAGTGGTTGTCGGCTACGCCATCGGCCACATCGGCACGGAGGTGAAGTTCTCGCGCACGGGATACCTGGCAGTCATGGCGGTGGTTCTCTTCGGCATCATCGGCCTTCTGGACGACTGGATCAAGGTTCGCCATCAACGGAGCTTGGGGTTGAACAAGCGGGCCAAGTTCTCCGCACAAGTGGGTTTTGCCGTGCTGTTCGCCGAGTTGTCGTTGCACTGGGCGCACACCTCCACGGCCCTTTCGTTCACCCGGGTCACCGTGCCCGGCCTCAATCTCGGACAAGTCGGGTGGGTGATCTTCGCCGTGCTCGTCATGGTTGGCACTTCGAATGCCGTCAACATCACTGACGGCGTCGACGGTCTGGCCGCGGGCACCTCCACCTTCTGCTTCGCCGTCCTGGCCATCATGGGCTACTGGATCTTTCGCCACCGGAGCATCTACCACGTGCTGCCGGCCTCCGCGATCGACCTGTCGCTCGTCGCGGTGGCGCTGGCCGGGGCGTGCATCGGCTTCTTGTGGTGGAACGCAGCTCCCGCCAAGATCATCATGGGGGACACCGGCTCGTTGGCCATCGGGGCCGGGTTGGCGGCGCTGTGCCTGCTCCTGAACCTTGACCTCCTCCTCCCCGTCATCGGGGGCCTGTTCGTGATGGAGACCCTGTCGGTCATCGCCCAGGTCGTGAGCTTCCGTGTCTTCCACCGGCGCATTTTCCGCATGGCACCGATCCATCATCATTTCGAGCTGGCGGGCTGGCCCGAGACGACGGTGATCGTGCGGTTCTGGGTCTTGGGCGGGCTCTTCGTCGCCTTCGGCCTCGGGCTCTTCTATGCCGATTTCCTCTCGGTGGCGAAATTCACGTGAGGACACTCCACCACTTGGGCGCGGCCATGGGGGAAACTGGGCACATGAGTCGGGTGTCGGACCGCTCCTTCGCGCCAGCGGATACGGGGTCGGCCCCGTGACCCCGCCGTCGGCGGCGACCGCTCGTTCCGCTCCGGCCGGGGAACGCAGGCCGAAAGTCCGTCCGGAAGCGATGAAGAAGCGACGGACGTCGGGTCTGGCTGCCATCGTGGCCGAGCTGCCCACGGGGACGGTCTTGCTCGTCGTGGTGGCGCTGTTGTGCGTGATCGGGCTGGTGATGGTCGGCTCGGCGTCGTCGGTGGTCTCGATCTCCCTGTATGGCAGTCCATGGGCCATCCTCATCAGGGAGTGCATGTGGATGGGGGTTGGGGTGGCCGCGTTCACGGCGGCGGTCCGCTTCGATCACCGCAAGCTACGACGACTGAGCCCGCTTCTCCTCGGCGTCACCTTCCTTCTCCTGCTCGTGGTCCTGGTTCCCGGGCTGGGGGTCCACGTGCAGGGTTCGAGCCGATGGGTGGGGTTCGGCCAGTTCCGCCTCCAGCCGTCCGAGCTCATGAAGCTCGCGTTGACGGTCTTCGCCGCCGATCTGGTCACCCGACGGCTCGATGAGGGGGCCCCTGACCGACGGATCATCGGCCCGCTGCTCCTGGTCACCGCTTCCGCCGGCGTGCTGATCGTGGCGCAGCCGGACCTGGGCACGGCCATGGTGCTCGCGTGCGTGGCCCTGGCCATGCTCTTCGTCTCCGGAGTCCGTCTCGCACCAGTTTTCAAAATTCTCGCCGGCCTCGTCGGTGTCGCCCTTGTGGTGGCGGTGGTGTCGCCGTACAGGCGGGAGCGTCTCCTCTCGTTCATCAACCCGTCCGCCCACGGAGCGGGGTCGGGGTATCAGGTGGTGCAATCCCTGATCGGGCTCGGCTCGGGCCACTTCATCGGTGCCGGTCTGGGTGGTGGGCAGGCCCAGTGGGGATTCCTCCCCAACGCGCAGACCGACTTCATCTTCTCGGTCATCGGGGAGGAGCTGGGCTTCATCGGCGCCGCCCTCGTCCTGGTGCTTCTGGGAGCCTTCGTCTGGTTCGGCATCCGGGCCGCGACGCGCTCGCCCCAGCGGTTCGGCGGAATTCTGGCCGTGGGTCTGGTCGCCTGGCTGGCCAGCGAGACCTTGATCAACATCGGGGCCGTGGTCGGCCTCCTGCCGGTCACCGGTATCCCGTTGCCGTTCATCTCGTACGGGGGGTCGTCCCTCGTGATCACCATGGTGGCGGCCGGCATTCTGATCAACATCGCCCGGCAAGAGGTCACCGGTCGATCCGGCGGCATTGTGCATGTGCCGCGCCGCGGGAGTGAACGGACCCTCGTCCGTTCTGCGTCCGCCCGCGGGCGAGGTCGGTGACGCAGGGTCGGGGTACGGTGATCGCCGGCGGCGGGACCGGAGGTCACGTCGTGCCCTCACTGCAGGTCGCACGCGCCTTGACGGCGAAGGGGCATGCCGCGTCGACGATCGAGCTCTATGGCTCCCGGCGGGGCCAGGAGTCCGTTCTCTGGCCCACGCTCGAGTTTCCTTTCACCCTCCTGCCGGGGCGGGGCATCCGTCGGAGCATGAGCCCGGGTGCCCTATGGGCCAATGGGGGCGCCGTGCTCGGTCTGGCATCGGCGGCGCTGCGCTCGTTGGCGTCGTTCGCGCGGCGCCGGCCCCGGGTGGTCGTCGTGGTCGGCGGCTATGCCAGCTTTCCGGCGGGGCTGGCCGCGGTCATGCTGAGGGTCCCGCTGGTCCTGGTCAACACGGATGCCGTGCCGGGGGCAGTCAACGCCCTGCTCGGAAGGTTCGCCGCGGTGAACGCAGTGTCGTTCCCGAACACCCACCTGCCGCGTGCCCACGTCACGGGCACCCCGGTACGACCCGAGCTCGGGAGCCTCGACCGGTCGGTTGACGGCCGACGCCAGGCCAGGGAGATGCTCGGCCTGCCCGCCCGGCGGCCCACGCTCGTCGCGTTCGGGGGCTCCCTGGGGGCGCGGCGGATCAATGCAGCGGTGGCCGACCTCGCTGGCCGCTGGTCGGATCGGGACGTCTCGATCTATCACGTGGCCGGACGGCGTGACTACGCCCAGTTCGTGCCCGGGAAGGCCGCCGAGGGTGACATCCCTGGACCCGACGTTGCCCTGCATTATCAAGTTGTGCCCTTCGAGGAACGGATGCCCGAGCTCTACCGTGCGGCCGACCTGTGCGTCTGCCGAGCCGGCGCCATGACCGTGGCCGAACTGTTGGTGGCGGGTGTGCCCGCCATCCTCGTGCCCCTGCCGGGAGCGCCGCGTGATCACCAGACACGCAACGCGGAGGCGTTGGTGGTGGCCGGGGCGGCGATCATGGTCCCCGACGCCGAGTGCACCGCAGCGCGATTGGAGGCCGAAATCGCGGCCTTGTTGTGCGACTCGGACCGCTTGGCGGCGATGGGGAATGCGGCGCGGATGCTGGGGCACCCTGACGCCGCGGTCAAGGTGGCCGAGTTGGTCGATACCCATGCCCGCTGACCGCGCGGAAGACCTCGATCTCCGCGCTCCCCAGCACGTCCACATCGTGGGCATCGGCGGCGCCGGAATGAGCGCCATAGCCCTGGTCCTGCGATCCATGGGCCATACGGTCTCGGGCTCGGACCTCAAAGAGTCGCCCGTGGCGGCCCGGCTGCGGTCCCAGGGCATCGAGGTGGCCATCGGCCATCGCGTGGAGAACGTCGGCGACGTGGATGCGGTGACATTTTCTCCGGCCGTGGCATCCACCAATCCTGAAATTCTTGCGGCCGCGAACCGCGGTGCACGCGTCGTGGCCCGTTCCGGCATGTTGGCTGCGATCTGCGCCACCCGGCGCAGCCTGGCTGTGGCCGGAACGAAGGGGAAGACGACGACGGCGTCGATGCTGTCGCTCATCTTGATCGAGGCAGGGCTGCGCCCCTCGTTCCTCATCGGCGCCGACGTGAACGAAGTGGGGACCAACGCGGTGTGGGACACCGGTGAATGGTTGGTGGTCGAAGCCGATGAAAGCTTCGGGACGTTCCAAGCGTTGCGCCCGGATTGGGCCATCGTGACCAACGTGGCGTCGGACCACCTGGATCACTATGGGTCGTTCCCGCGCCTGCGCGCGGCGTTCGACACGTTCGTTGGCCAGGCCACGGAGGGATCCGTGGTCTCGGCGGACGACGACGAGGCCGCTGGCATCGGCCGAGCACACGGGTCCCTGCGCGTTGGGACCGCCGTGGGAGCGACGTTCGCCATGACCGACATCGCGCTGCACCGAAGTTCGGCCTCCTTCACGCTCACCGGACCGGAGGGCCTCCTGGGGAAGCTGACACTCGGGGTTCCGGGCCTGCACAACGCCCGCAATGCGGCGCTCGCCGTGGTCGCGGCGCTCCAGGTCGGAGTTTCCTTCGAGGCCGCCGCCGCTGCGCTGGCCCGGTTCGCCGGTGTCACCCGCCGCTTTGAGTTCCGCGGCGAGCGCAACGGCGTCACGTTCGTCGACGACTACGCCCATCTGCCCTTTGCCGTGGAGGCCGCCCTGGCCACGGCCCGGTCCGGAGGGTGGTCACGCATCGTTGCCGTGTTTCAGCCGCACCGCTACACGCGCACGGCGGAGCTGGCCGAGCAATTCGGCTCGGCGTTCAGCGAGGCCGACATCTTGGTGCTGACCGACGTCTATGGCGCAGGGGAGGCTCCCATTCCGGGGGTGTCGGGGCGCTTGATCGCCGACGCCGTGCGGGCGCAGGACCAGCGGCTGCCCGTGGTCTATGCCCCGAATTGGGAGGAGCTCTACCAGGCTGTGGGCTCCCTCTTGCGCCCCGGGGATCTCTGCCTGACGTTGGGGGCCGGGGACCTCACGACGCTGCCCGACGAATTGTTGGAGTCACCTCAGTGGTGAGCTCGCGCGGTGTGGCACGACGTTACGACGCGTTGGCATCCGAACTCGGTGCACGCGCCGTGCGTCACCAGCCTCTCGGGCCACTGACGACGTACGGAGTGGGTGGTACCGCGGAGCTCTTGGTGGACGTGGACGGGCCCGGGGACCTCGATGCGGTGCGTGCCGTCTTGATCGGAAGCGACCTTCCGCTGTGTGTGATCGGCCGGGGGTCGAACCTGCTCGTCGCCGATGCGGGGTTCTGCGGCGTGGCCGTGCGTCTCGGCCCAGGGTTCAGTTCGGTGGAATTGCCCGATCCGGGGCCTGCGTCCACAGCCCCGTTCGTGGTCCGTGCCGGCGCGGCCACCCCGCTCCCGGTCCTCGCCCGCCAGGCGGCCGATGCCGGTTGGGCCGGTTTGACCTGGGCGGTGGGAGTGCCGGGCACGGTCGGTGGAGCGGTGCGCATGAATGCCGGAGGGCACGGGTCAGATGTGGCCGGCTGCCTGCGGCGGTACACCTGGGTCGACCTCCTGCGCGAGGAGGGAGGCACCGACGACGCCTCCCGCTTGCACTTCGCCTACCGATCGTCGTCCGTGGCGGCGTCGCAGCTGGTGGTGGAGGCCGAATTCGACGTCAGCCGAGGTGACGCAACGTCCGAGCGGGCCGAGGTCGCGGCCATCGTTCGCTGGCGCCGCCAGCATCAGCCGGGGGGATCCAATGCCGGTTCGGTCTTCACCAATCCGCCGGGCGACTCGGCCGGGCGTCTCATCGAGCAGGCCGGCCTCAAGGGATTCCGGCTCGGGACGGCGCAGGTGTCGGAGAAGCATGCCAACTTCATTCAGGCGGACAAGGGCGGTCGGGCGGACGACGTCCGCGCTCTCATGGAGCACGTTCGCCGGGCCGTGTTCGCGCACTGCGGGGTGACCCTCGCGGCCGAGGTCCGCCTCCTGGGCTTCCAAGAAGACGAGACTGGCGCCGTGGGAGCGACGGAGGAGACGGAGCCGTGACTCCAACCACTACCCGATCTCGCCCCGCGTCCAGCGGCCCTCCCCGTCCGCGCGCGGGCATGGATCCGCGCATTTCGGCTCGCCGGGCCGAGGTCGTCCGCCAACAAGGTCGCCGCCGACTACGCCTGTCGGGGCTCGTGGTGGCGGTCGCGGCGGTCATCTTCGGGGTGTGGTGCCTTCTCCATTCCTCCGTATTCTCGGCCCGCGCCGTGAGCGTGGTGGGGGCAACCCATGAGACCGTGGGCCAGATCGAAGCGGCAGCGGGGCTGTCCGGCCACCCCCCGCTACTCGACATCAGCGTCGGCGCCGAGGAGAGCGGGATCGAGCGGCTGCCGTGGGTCCGGTCGGCCTCCGTCTCCGTCCGATGGCCCGATGGTGTGCACGTCGTCGTCACCGAGCGGGTCGCCAGTCTGGTGATGACGACGGCCTCGGGCACGTGGGCCGAACTGGACACCAATGGGCGGGTTCTGGCCGATGTGACCACCCGCCCACCTGGGCTGATCGAGGTGACAGGAACCCAGCCTCCCGGCGCTCCGGGAACCGTGCTCGGAGCCGCTGACCAGCTGGGGCTTCATGTTGCCGCCACCCTGCCGCCGTCATTTCGGGCCCAGGTCACCGAGGTGAAGGTGGCGTCAGCCGGATTCGTGCAGCTGGCCATGACCACCCCTATTTTGGTGGATATCGGCGACGGCTCCCAGCTCCAGGCCAAATATGAGGACGTCAGCGCAGCGTTGGCCGGCGCAACCCTCCATGACGGCGACATCATCGATGTGAGCGTTCCGGGTGCCATGACCGTGACAGGACCGTGAGCAAGCATGCTTGACCGCCAGGAACGCCCCTCGTATGGTTGGCGGCGTTGCCGCTCTGTGAACGTCAACCTTCCCAAGAGGATGAGGGATTCGAGGTAGGAGCGGCGTGGTGACGCATGGTGGGTGTACCCAGAGGGCGATTGGTCGGCGATCGACCCAAATACGAGGGAGTTCATGACGACCGTTCCGTCCCAAGGTAACTACCTGGCCGTCATAAAGGTGGTCGGGGTCGGCGGTGGGGGCGTGAATGCCGTCAATCGCATGATCGACTCGGGGTTGCGCAACGTGGAGTTCATCGCGGCCAACACGGACGCGCAGGCATTGCTCATGAGTGACGCCGATCTGAAGCTCGACATCGGTCGCCAGCTGACGAGGGGTCTCGGGGCGGGGAGTGATCCTGAAGTGGGTCGCCAGGCGGCCGAGGAGCACCGGGCCGATATAGAGGAGGCTCTCCAGGGGGCCGACATGGTCTTCATTACTGCCGGCAAGGGCGGCGGTACCGGTACGGGCGCAGCGCCGGTCGTGGCCGAGGTGGCCAGGAGCCTGGGGGCGTTGACCATCGGCGTCGTGACACGGCCGTTCACATTCGAGGGTCGACGCCGGGCCATGCAGGCGGAAAAGGGCATCCAGATTCTCAAGGAGAAGGTGGACACCCTCATCGTCATTCCCAACGATCGCCTCCTGACCGTGTCGAACGACAAGACGAGCATGGTCAACGCCTTCAAAATGGCCGACGAGGTCCTTCTCCAGGGGGTGCGGGGCATCACCGACCTGATCACGGTCCCCGGGCTCATCAATACGGACTTCGCCGACGTGAAGATGGTGATGACCAACGCCGGGACCGCGATCATGGGGATCGGCGCATCGATCGGCGAGGGTCGGGCGGCCAATGCGGCGCGGGCCGCCATTACGAGCCCCCTGCTCGAAGCCTCCATCGAAGGGGCGCGTGGCATCCTGCTCAACATCGCCGGCGGGTCCGACCTCGGGCTCTTCGAGGTGAACGAGGCGGCAGAGATCATTCATGGCGTCGCGCATCCTGACGCCAACATAATTTTCGGAGCCGTGATCGACGACAACATGGGTGACGAGGTACGGGTCACCGTCATTGCCGCCGGGTTCGAGCGTTGGGAGGACGGGGGACGCCCCGTGAGCAGCGACCGGGCCCCCTCGCTGTTCTCCGGCCCCTCAGACGCCGTGAACATCTTCGCCGAGACCTCGGGCAACGACGACGAGTTCGACTTGGGTGACGACGATTTCGACGTGCCCTCCTTCCTTCGCTGACGACGACGTCGCGGAGCGCCTAGCGGCCGTGCACGAGCGCATCGCCCGGGCCGGCGGTGATCCTGAGCAGCTGCGCGTGATTGCCGTGACCAAGGGGTTCGGGCCGGAGGCGGTCGAGGCAGCTCGTGCGGCCGGACTGACCGACGTCGGGGAGAACTACGCCACCGAGCTCCTGGCGAAGGCGCCCGGGCCGCCGGGGACGCGTTGGCACTTTTTGGGCGCAATTCAGCGCAACAAGGTGCGGGCGCTGGCACCATTGGTGGATATGTGGCAGGGAGTGGCCCGCCTCGCCGAGGGAGAGCGCATCGCGCGGTACGCACCGGGAGCCCGCGTGCTGATCCAAGTCGACACGAGCGACGGCCTGCCCGGTCGCAACGGCTGCCCACCGCACCATGTCATGGCCCTGGCGACCTCGCTCTCCACGCTCGACCTGCACCTTGAAGGTCTGATGACGGTGGCGCCACCCGGTGAGGCGGCGTCGGCATCGGCGTTCCAATCGGTCGGGCGCCTCGCTGATGCGCTCGGGCTCAAAGAGCGATCGATGGGGATGAGCGCAGATCTCGAGGCGGCGGTTGCTGCCGGGTCCACCATGGTGCGCATCGGGCGTGCCCTGTTCGGAGAGCGACCGCCCAAGGCTCCCCAGTTGTCCCTCCCACGCTGACCACCAGGCACTACGCTGTGCCGGAACAGGAGAAGGTATGGCACCCTCGTTCATGAAGAAAACCATGGTCTACCTCGGACTACTCGACGACGAGTACGACGAGTACGACGACCTTGAAGACCGCGCGCCGCGGGCGTTCACCCAGGCGGCGCGCGGAGACATCCGAACTCAGGAGCACGAGCCGCCGGAGGAGTACGGCGGGGGATTGAACCGTATTCGGACCATGATTCCCCGCGAATCGGCCGTTCCCAGCCCGACCCGGGTGCAGCCCAGTCCGGTGCCGCGTCCCTCCGGGGTTCGCCCGGTTCCGGTCGACACCGCCATCGGCGGCACGTCGGCGCGTGTCCACATCGTCGCACCCACCCGTTTCGGGGACGCGAAGGAAATTGCCGACCGGCTCAAGGACAACCGCCCGGTGATCGTCAACCTGCAGATGGCCGACCGTGACCTGCAGCGCCGGATGATCGATTTTTGCAGTGGGGTGACCTATGCCCTGAGCGGCGAGATGGAGAAGGTGGCCGATCAGGTCTTTCTCCTGGCCCCGACCAACGTGAAGGTTTCCGAGGAGGAGCGCCAACGCCTGGTGGAGCGCGGCTTCGGGCGCGACTGAACGGGCTATTCTCAGGTAACAGTGAATGTTTTTCGTCTAGCTGGTATTGCCGTCGAGCTCTATCTGTGGTTCATCATGCTCCCGACGGCGCTCTTGAGTTGGTTCCGGGTGCAACCGGGAACCACGCTGGCCCGGGTGCAGCTCTTTCTCTACAAGGCGACGGAACCGGTGTTGCGACCCGTACGGCGCGTGATCCGACCCATGGGCGGAATCGATATTTCGTTCATCGTCGTGTTCCTCGTGCTCCAGTACGTAGTGGTGCGAGTTCTCTTTGCCTAGGACCATTCCCGCTTCGCAAAGTTGGGATGGGTAGACTCGCCCCATGGACAGTGCGCCGACTTCGTCATCAATTCTCGACACGCTTCGTACCGTTGAATTCCGCCTCGGGCTGAAGGGCTACAACGTCGACGAGGTCGACGAGTACCTCGACCGGGCCGCCCAGGAGGCCGAAGCGCTACAGGAAACCCTCCGCCAGTTGAACGAACGGCTGCGTCAAGCAAGCGATCGGATCGTCCAACTGGAGCGGGATGTGCGCGATGCGGCAGCAGAAGCACCCGCAGCTCCTCCCGCTCCCCAGGCGGTGGTTCCCGCGCCCGTCGCTGCCCCGGTCCCGGTGCAGGCCACCGGGAACGCGCTCGACATCCCGCCCTCCGACGAGACGTTGCAGCGGACCCTGCTGTTGGCTCAGAAGTTCGTCGATCAGATCAAGCGCGAGAGCGAAGCCGAGGCTGCTGCGACCGTCGCCCAAGCAGAGGAAAAGGCGCGGTCAGCAATGGCGGCGGCGGAGTCGGCGGCGGCGAATCTGCAGGCGGACTCGCAGCGGCAGGTGCGCGACGAGGTGGCCCGCCTGGAGGCGACCCGGAACGAATTGGCCACCGATGTCGAGAGCATGGCGCGGCACCTCGAATCGGAGAGGAACCGCCTGCGCGATGCCCTCACCGAGATTCTCAATTGGGTCGACGAGAACGTGCAGCCGGCTAACGCGCTGATGGGCGTACGTCCAAAAGCGACGCCGGCCCCGAAACCAGCCGCGATCGCGAGCGCCTCCAACGAGTCTTCCGCCAAGGGAGGTATCGATGTGGACGACCAGCCGACGCTGAGCCTCGGATCCGTCACCGACGGCTCCGGGAGCGGAGTGCCACGCACCGCGTAATCTGAGTCGGGGGTATTGCCCCCCCGGGCCGCTGTCCGCTATGGTCACCCGCTCCCTCGACGCGATTGTCGTCAGGGAACCGGTCACATCAATTGGCCGGGAAGGAGGACAAGATGAGCCCAGCGAGCAAGGCCACCGCTGCAAAGAAGGTGCCTGCATCGCGCCCGCCGGCAGCCAAAAAGGCTGCGCCGACGAAGAGAAATGCGCTTACCAAGGCAGTATCGGCGACTAAAGCCGTTCCGCCGCCAAAGAATCCCTCGTCGACGAAGAATCCTCCTCCAATCAAGAAAGCTGTGCCGACAAAGAATGCTCAGGCTGCGAAGAAACCCGCAAAGAGTGGCGGGTCTGTGAACAAAGAGACGACCATCACCAAGAAAGCCGCTCCGGCGGCGAAGAAAGCCGCAGGGCCGGCGAAGAAGGCGGCAAAGCCGGCGCCGACAGGTACCCCACCGGCCTCCCCGCTGGACACGGAGGCCCAAGAAATCGACACGGCGCCGCCAGCGCCGGTCCGGAGCACGTTCACGCCCAGGCCCAGGCCTCCCGCACCGGTTCGACCCAAGACGGGTCCTTACGCCAAGGACCTCAAATTCTTGGAAGAGATCACCGGATTGCTGGCCGAGGAACGGGTGATCTATCAGGAACAGGCCACGTCGCTACGGGCCGAGGCCGACTCGCTCGCACTCGAGCGCGAGCCGGGTGACGTCCAGTTCGACGAGGAGTCAGGAGAGGGCGGCACGGTCACGGTCGACCGGGAGCGGAATTTGGCCCTTTCGGGTCAGGCGGCCCTCGCCGTCGAAGAGATCGACTACGCCAGCGAACGCGTGGCGGACAAGACCTACGGCTACTGCGAGCGATGCTTCCAACCGATCCCCAAGCCTCGGCTGCGAGCCCTTCCGTACGCCCGGCTCTGCGTGGCCTGCAAGAGCGGAGGGCTGTCGCGCCGCTAAACCCGAGCGGCACCGCTCGGGCGCGGGTGGCGGCCCTCGCACTGGCCACCCTCGTCGTTGTGGCCGATCGTGTCACGACGACGTTGGCGGTGGACCACCTTCACCAGGCAGTCCACGTGTGGGGGCCCTTCGGACTGGCGCTGCAATTCAACTCCGGCCTGGCCTTCAGCCTGTTCACCGGCAGATCGACGTTGGTGACCGTCGTGCTCGGGATAGGCGTCGTCGTGTTGGGCGTCCTCCTCGCGCGCGTGCGCACCATGACGCCCGCCATCGGAGGCGGCCTGGTCTTCGGGGGTGGCCTGGGGAATCTGAGTGAACGGATCGTCGGGGTGCACCATGGCCTGGTGGCAGACTTCATCACGTTGAGTCACTGGCCCACCTTCAATGTGGCGGACGCATGCATCACCATCGGAGTGATCGTCGTCGCCGCCTACCTTGTCTTCGGCCGTCCGGCAGGGACGGCGACATGAGCGACGCGGACGGGATGCTCGTCGTCGAGGTCCCGCCGCTGCTGGCCGGGGTACGGATCGATCGCGCCGTCGCCATGTTGGCGAACGTGTCGCGGGCCGTCGCGGCCGGGCTCATCACTTCTGGTCGGGTCCTGGTCAACGACATCCCGGTGACAATCGGGCGCAACTCGCTGAAGCACGGTGCCATTCTCACCATTGCGTTACCCGAAGCCGGCGGCGCCGAGGTGGAGGCGGAGGCCGGCGTCCGGTTTCAGGTGGTGTACGCCGACGCCGAGGTGGCCGTCGTCGACAAGCCGGCCGGACTCGTGGTGCATCCAGGGGCCGGCCATCACGAGGGCACCTTGGTCGGCGGACTGCTGGCCCGCTTTCCTGACCTGGCCGGGCTGGTGTCCGCTGGTGTCTGCCCGGGTGATCGGCCGGGGATCGTGCACCGGCTCGACAAGGGGACGTCGGGGCTCCTGGTCGTGGGCCGTACGGAGTCGGCCTACCGGGACCTCGTTGCGCAGCTGTCCGATCGGAGCATGGAACGCCGTTACATCGCCCTGGTCGAGGGGGAGATGGCCGACGACCGGGGCGAGATCGATGCTCCGATCGGACGGTCAACGCGCACGCCCACGAAGATGGCCGTTTCAGCCGGGGGGCGGTCGGCCCGTACCGGGTACACGGTGCTGGAACGACGGCTCGTGCCACGCCCGACGACGTTGCTGGAGCTCAGCCTCCAAAGTGGGCGAACCCACCAGATCCGTGTGCATATGGCGGCGATCGGCCACCCGGTGGTCGGCGATGCCCGCTACGGAGCACCGGAGAGGGCTCTGGGTCCCGGTCGGTTCTTTCTCCATGCCTACAGATTGGCCTTCACGCACCCGGGAAGCGGTGAGCGCAAGGAGTTCTCCGCCGCGCTTCCCGAGGACCTCGAGACGTTCCTAGGCGGCTTGGTGGACGCCGAGGACGTCGGCGTCGAACGAAAGGGCGGCTAACGCCTCCTCTTCGGCCCGGCGTACGCGCCGCACCCCTACACCCAGCCGTTCCGCCGTGGACTGCAGAGAGGCCGGAGAATCACCTCCGAAGCCGAACCGTAACCGCAACACGTCGCGCTGAAGGTCGGGCAACTTCTCTACGGCGTCACGCACCCGGTCGTAGACCATCGTCTGCTCCACGTCGGCGACGAAGTCGGACTCGTCCGGGGCCACCAGCTCACCCAGGGTCGTGGCCGACTCCGAGGCTGCAGGCTGGTCGAGGGACGCCGTCACACGAGCGACGTCCTCGAGGGCGTAGCGCTCGTCGGCCGTCATGTCCGTGGCCTCGTCCAACTCTGCCACCGTCGGTGTGCGCCCGAGGGTGGTGGCCAGTTGAGCCTTGGTCAACTCCAGGCGTTGGATCTGCTCGCCCACTTCGAGCGGGATGCGGATCGTGCGTCCGTGCTGCTGCACGGCGCGCTGGAGCGCCTGACGGATCCACCAGGTGGCGTAGGTCGAGAATCGGAAGCCTCGCTCCCAGTCGAACTTGTCCACGGCCCTCATGAGGCCGAACGAGCCTTCTTGGACGAGGTCAGCCATATCAACGCCGCGATCTTGGTATCGCCTGGCCCAGTGCACGACCAACCGGAGGTTGGCCGCCACCATCTGCTTGCGTGCCAGTTCGTCACCGGCCGCAACCCGCTTGGCCAATTCCACCTGTTGCTCGTGATCGGGCATGGGGAACTGGTCCAGGTCCTTCAACATCAGTCCAAGGGTGTCGGATGTACTCACCGCGCTTTTCATCAACTTCTCTCCCGACGCTCTGCGATCTCTCTCATTCCTTCGTACCCGGGGTGCTCTTCTCTGAATCTGAGTTGTACAACACCGGTAGGTGCTCGAGCATTCCACGGGGGTGTGCCAACCTCGAGTTGCGCGCCGCGGCCGCTTCTGGTGACCTACGTCGCATGACGTCGCGAATGGTGCTGCTCAGGCACGGGGCCACCGAATGGTCGCAGAGCGGTCAATACACCGGGCGGACGGATATTCCCCTGCTCGATCTGGGGCGCGAGCAGGCCGGGGCGGCGGGTGAGCTCCTCCGCGGCATGACCTTCGCCCAGATCCTCACCAGTCCCCTCCAGCGGGCTTCCGCCACCTGTGCGCTCGCTGGATTCCACGGGGAACCGGAGCCCGATCTGATGGAGTGGGACTACGGCGCCTACGAAGGACGGACCACGGCCGAAATTTGCGCCCAACGGCCGGGATGGACGTTGTGGAACGACGGTGTCGTCGACGGGGAGAGGGCAGCCGACGTGGGCCGCCGGGTGGACCGGGTCATCGAGCGGGCTCGGCAGGTCGACGGCGACACGCTCTGCGTGGCCCACGGACACGTCCTGCGGGTCCTGGCCGCACGATGGCTGGGGTTACCACCTGTCGCCGGCCGGCTCTTCGCTCTGGCCACGGGTACCGTGAGCATCCTTGGCTGGGACCGTGACACCCCGGTGGTCTCCCAGTGGAATGTGGGACCGGCAGGAACCTTGCTGGCGCAGGCCTGACGCAGCGTGGCGGGCTCGACGGCCGGCAGGGGGCGCTAGGCGGATGCGGTGACGTTGCCCTGGGCGCGGGCCACCATGTCGGCCAGGCTGAAGGATTGGAGGTGGGTACGGATGGTCTCGCCGACGTCGGCCCAGACGGCGAGCAGGACGCACTGGCCCTCGTGGTCGCAGGCCCCGTCCGCGTGGGGCTCGCCGAAGTCTCCGGCGGCGATGGGCCCGTCGACGGCCGAGACGATCTGGGCCAGGCTGATGTCCTCGGGCTGACGGGCCAGGACGTACCCGCCTCCCACGCCCCTTTTGGAACGCACCAGCCCGGCCCCTTTGAGGGCGAGGAGGATCTGTTCGAGGTAGGGCTGGGGGAGAGCGGTCCGCTCCGCGATGTCGCGCACGGACGTGGGCGTCTCCGCGCCGTGCAGGGCCAGCGAGAGAAGTGCCCGGCTGGCGTAGTCGCCGCGTGTCGATACCCTCACACTCTGATGCTACCGGCCGGTTGGCGAGGAGCGGGAGGTTTTCGGAATGTGGGGGATTCGGGTCATAGTGTGACGCTGTGAGCGCTCCCGAGGTCGCGACGCCAATTCTGCCCGCTTTCGGGGGGGCGTGCCTGACCGGCGTCATGCCCGGGTTGCTCGGCCATCTCTACGGCCGAACCCCGCTGCCGCAATGGATGCCGTCGCCGGTGGCGGGGGCCGGGCAGATCGTGCTCCTGGTCCTGGACGGCCTGGGCTGGCACCAGCTCGAGGAGCGAGCGGCCCTGGCCCCGACGCTGCTCTCGGGGGTCGGGGCCTCCATCACCTCGGTCGCCCCGAGCACGACGGCCTGTGCGTTGACGTCGCTGGTGACGGGGCGCCCGCCGGTGGATCACGGCGTGGTGGGGTATCGAGTGGCCTACGAGAACGAGATCCTGAACATCCTGCAGTGGTCGCTCGGTGGTGTCGACGCCCGCATGCGGGTGCCCGCACCCGTTTTCCAGCCATGCCCGCTCTTCCCGGGGTCACCCGAGACGGTCCCGGTCGTCACGCGCTACGACTACGCCTCGACCGGGTTCTCGGCCGCTCACCTGGGAGACGCCGAGCTGCACGGCTGGCACACCCTCGCCGGTCTGGTGACCGGTGTCCGTGCGCTCGTCGGCGGGGGAGCGCGGTTCGTCTACGCCTACTACGACGGCATCGACAAGGTCGCCCACGCCCGTGGGCTCGGTGCGTACTACGACGACGAGCTACGTGACGTCGACCGGTTGGTCGGGGACCTGCTCGGCGTGCTGCCTCCGGGGGCGGTGCTGGTGGTGACGGCGGACCACGGCCAGGTCGAGGTCGGTTCGTCGGTCGAGGTCCTGGGGAGCGACCTGATGGACGGCGTGACCCTGATCTCGGGCGAGGGCCGATTCCGGTGGCTCCACACGCGGCCCGGTGCCACCGCCGCCGTGGTCGAAGCGGCCCGGGACAGGTTCGGCGACATCGCCTGGGTGCGCACGCGGGACGAGATGGTCGAAGAGGGATGGCTGGGTGGAGTCCCTTCGGCCACGGTCTCGGCGCGCCTGGGCGACGTGGTGTTGGCGCCCTTCACCCCGACCGCGTTCCTCGACCCCGCCGATACGGGCGAGCTCCGCCTCTCGGCCCGCCACGGCTCCCTCACGGCCGCAGAGATGATGATCCCCCTGCTCAGCTGGCCCTCCACCTGACCGGGGGCGCTCCGGTGGCAGTATCAAGGGATGTCTGACGAGTCGACGCCCGTAGCCCCCGACGAAGTGCTGGAAGCCGGCCAGAGCCCGGATAGGGCCGGTGGCCCGGCCGGAGGGGGGGACGCGGCGGGCGCCGCCCCCGAGGCCGAGCCGGCGCGGGAGTCGGTCTCGGAGCCGGCGAAGGTGCTCCGCATCGGCTCCATGGTGAAGACCCTTCTCGACGAGGTGCGACAGGCCCCCCTCGACGAGAAGAGCCGGACCCGGTTGCGGGAGATCTACGAGCAGTCGATCCATGACCTCTCGGAGGGCCTCTCCCCCGACCTGGTGGCCGAGCTCGATCGCATGGCGCTCCCCTTTGACGACGAGGCGCCCAGCGAGTCCGAGCTCCGGATCGCCCAGGCCCAGCTGGTGGGTTGGCTGGAAGGCCTGTTCCACGGGATACAGGCCACGCTGATGTCGCAGCAGATGGCGGCGCGCAGCCAGCTCGAGGAGATGCGCCAGCGAGGACTCCCGCAGGCCGGCGCGAGCTCGGCGCCCCGGCCGGGGGCGTATCTCTGAGATGCTGGGCATCAAAATGGGGAAACGAGGGAGCGCCCTAGATGCCTGACGAACCGACCGGACCAACGGGTGGGGGGCCACCTTCGTATCCCGGGAATGTCTCGCCACCGCCCTTGCCACCGCCACCCCCCGCGGCGCCACCCTCGTACCCGCTCCCCCCACCACCCGGGAGCTACCCCGGTGGTGGCTACCCGCCACCCCAGGGTCAGTACCCCCGGCCCGATGGGTTCGGGGGCCCGGGCCCGGGAGGTGCTCCCTACGCCACCTGGGGCACGCGGTTGGGCGGGTACCTCATCGACGTCGTCATCTTCATCCCGGTGTTCGTCATTCTCGCCATCTTGTTCCGGCACACCAACGTGCTCAGCGTGCACTTCAACATGCGCAACCACGGGACGCAGCAACGGCGGACCTTTTCGCTGCTCTCCGTCGTCCTGACCGGGGTGGCCGACCTCGTCTACGTGACCGTGTTGTGCGGCGGGCGGCGGGGCCAGACGGTCGGCATGATGGCCGTCGGCATCCGCGTCGTCCGAGATGCGACCTACGACGTCGTCGGTTACGGGCGGGCCCTCGGGCGTGGCCTGGTGGAACAGGTGTTTCGCCTCTTGGGGTCGGCCACGTTCATTCTCGGCGTGGTGTGGCTGCTCGACATGCTGTTTCCCTTGTGGGACAAGAAGCGGCAGACCCTGCACGACAAGATCGCCAAAACGGTGGTGCTAAGGGTACGCAATGTGGCGTGAAGCGGGGTAAGGTCCAGAGTTCGCACACGAACAACACGGTTGTAAGTTCAACCGTTGAAAGGAGGGCCGGTGTCGGGGCGGTCGTTTACGCATCTGCACACCCACACCGAGTTCTCCATGCTCGACGGGGCGGCCCGGATCGGAGAGCTGGTGGCCGCGGCGGTGGCCGACGGCCAACCTGCGCTGGGCATCACCGATCACGGGAACATGTACGGGGTCCTGGACTTCTACAAGGCCTGTCGAGCCCAGGGGATCACCCCGATCATCGGCACCGAGGCCTACATGGCTGCGGAGTCACGTCACGAGCGCCCCGTCCGCCGGGGCAAGGTGGACGACACCGGGGGTGACGCCGAAGGCGGGCAGAAGCTCTACTACCACCTGACCCTTCTCTCCGAGACGATCGAGGGCTACCGGAACCTCTTGAAGCTTTCCTCGGCCGCCTACCTCGAGGGGTACTACTACAAGCCGCGGCTGGACTGGGAGCTGCTGGAGCGCCATCACAGCGGCCTGATCGCCACCACCGGCTGCCTGGGCGGCGTCGTCTTGCAGGCGCTCTTGGCCGGCAACGTCGAGGAGGCCGAAAAGCGAGCCGCCCGCCTGCAGGACATCTTCGGGCGGGAGAACCTCTTCGTCGAACTGCAGGACCACGGCATCGCGGACCAACACCGGACGAACCCGCAGTTGATCGAGATCGCCCGCCGGCTTGACGCGCCGCTCCTCGCCACCAACGACAGCCACTACACGCACCGCGAAGACGCGGTGGCCCACGACGCGCTCCTGTGCGTACAGACCGGGGCCCTGCTCTCCGACACCAACCGTTTCAAGTTCGAGGGGACCGAGCACTACCTGAAGTCGGCCCGTGAGATGCGCCACCTCTTCTCGGAGGTGCCCGAGGCGTGTGACAACACCCTGCTGATCGCCGAGCGGGCCGACGTCCAGATCGAGCTGGGCAAACCGAGCCTGCCCGAGTTCCCCGTCCCACCCCAGTTCGTCGGCGAGGCCTATGAGGACAGGGCGTTGGCCTACCTGCGGGACCTGACCATGGAGGGGGCCCGCCAGCGCTACGGCAGCCCCGTTCCGGCACACGTGGTCGAGCGCTTGGACTACGAGCTCGGCGTTATCGGCAATATGGGGTTCGCCGCGTACTTCCTGGTGGTGTGGGACCTCATCCGCTTCGCTCGTGACTCGGGCATCCGGGTCGGTCCGGGCCGGGGCTCGGCGGCCGGGTGCTGCGTGGCGTACTGCCTGCGCATCGTGGACCTCGATCCGATCCGCTACGACTTGCTCTTCGAACGCTTCCTCAACCCGGGACGCAAGCAGATGCCCGACATCGACATGGACTTCGACGAGCGCTACCGCAGCGACGTCATGCGCTATGCAGCCGAAAAGTACGGCAGCGACCGGGTGGCGCAAGTAGTGACGTTCTCGACCATCAAGGCGCGTGCCGCCGTGCGCGATGCCGCCCGGGTGTTGGGAAAGCCCTACGTCGTGGGCGATCGCATCGCCAAGGCGATGCCGCCGTTGGTGATGGGGCGTGACACGCCGCTCCACGCCTGCTTGACCAAGACCGAGGGACACGAGGAGGGCTACGCGGCCGCGTCCGAACTGCGCGGCATGCACGAGACGGATCCCGATGCCAAAGAGGTCATCGACGTGGCCTTGGGCCTCGAAGGGCTGCGGCGCCAGGACGGGATCCACGCCGCTGCGGTCGTCATCTCGCGCGATCCGCTGACCGAGTACCTGCCGATCCAGCGCAAGCCCGATGCCGGGGGCAAGCCTGAAGACGCCCCCATCGTGACGCAGTACGAAATGCACGGCGTGGAGGATCTCGGGCTGCTCAAGATGGACTTCCTCGGCCTGCGCAACCTCTCGGTGATCGAGCGGACCCTGGACCTGGTGCAGGCGTCCGGCCACGACCGGCCCGACATCGACGGGGTGGACCTGGCCGACGAGGCCACACTCGAGATGCTGCGGCGCGGCGACTCGGTGGGGGTGTTCCAACTCGAGGGTACGCCCATGCGCGCGCTCATGCGCTCCCTCGCTCCGACCTCATTCGACGACGTGGCGGCCCTGGTGGCGCTCTACCGGCCGGGGCCGATGGCCGCCAACATGCACAACGACTACGCCGACCGGAAGAACGGCCGCAAGCCGATCACCTACGAGCATCCCGATCTCGAGCCCATTCTCGCCGACACCCAGGGCCTGATGATCTATCAGGAGTCGGTGATGAGGGTGGCCCAGAAATTCGCCGGTTACTCGCTGGAGGAAGCGGACAACCTGCGCAAGGCCTGCGGGAAGAAGATCCGTTCCCTCTTGGCCGCCGAGCGGGAGAAATTCGTCGCCGGATGCGTCACGCAAGGGTACGAGGAGAAGCTCGGGACGACGCTGTTCGACATCATCGAGCCGTTCGCCGACTACGCCTTCAACAAGTCGCACTCCTACGGCTACGGCCTGGTGGCCTACCAGACGGCGTGGCTCAAGGCCCACCACCCCACGGAGTACATGGCGGCGCTGCTGACCTCGGTCAAGGACAACAAGGACAAGACGGCGGTCTACCTGGCCGAGTGCCGCAGCCGCGGCATCGCCGTCCTGCCGCCCGACGTGAACCGCTCGGTGGCCGAGTTCGCTCCGGATTTCTCGGGCGACGGTGCCGGCGCAGCGATCCTCTTCGGCCTGGCCGCGGTCCGCAACGTGGGGGAGAGCCTGGTGGAACGCATCGTGGCCGAGCGCAACGCCAATGGCCCCTTTGCTGACATCTTCGACTTCTGCCAACGGGTCGACCCGGTGGTCTTGAACAAGCGCACCATGGAGTCACTGGTCAAGGGAGGGGCCTTCGACGCCTTGGGCCATCCCCGTCAGGGTCTCTGCCTCGTCATGGAGGGCATCGTGGACCGCACACTGGAACGGCGGCGTGAGCACGACCTCGGCATCACCTCCCTGTTTGCCGCGTTCGAGACCGAGCAGGAGTCCGACCCGGGCTGGGGGACGGCCAAGATCGCCATTCCCGACGCCGAGTTCGACAAGGCGCAGCGGCTCGCCTTCGAGAAGGAGATGCTCGGGCTCTACGTGAGCGACCATCCCCTGATGGGGTACGAGCAGGCGCTCGCCCGTCACACCGACTGCAGCCTCTCGGACATGCGGGAAGAAGACGTATCGGGGGACCGTTCACCCGTGCGGGCCGTCGGAGGCGTGGTCACCGACCTGCGCCGGACCTACACGAAGAAGGGTGACCTCATGGCCCGCTTCGTCTTGGAGGACCTCCAGGCCGCCATGGAGGTCTTCGTCTTCCCCAAGACCATGGCCGACTACGGCGCTCTGATCGAGAACGACGCCATTCTCGTCGTGCGCGGCCGCCTCGATACCCGGGAGGACGAGCCCAAGATCGTCTGCATGGAGGTGAGTCGGCCCAGGTTGGAACGGGGAGCGGAGGACGTGCACATCGCGCTGCCGCTCGGCGTGCTGACCGCGACGACCCTCACGGGCCTCAAGGGGATTCTGAGCGGGCATCCAGGGCCGTCGTCGGTGCTCCTGCACGTGGGAGCGAAGGTTCTGCGCCTCGCACCCGAGTTCAACGTGGATTGTCGCAATGGTCTCGTGGGTGAGTTGAAGCGACTTCTGGGGCCGGGCGCCGTCCTGTCATAAACCCCGCACGACCAGGGGTGGTACCCGTGGTGACGGGTCGTCGCCTTCGCCGTTGGCGGTCCGCCGGTTGGGTAAGCCCCCGGCAGAGCCAGTAGACTTACCTCATGCCGATCGTAGTGAGCACCAAAGATTGCACTGCGCTCAGCGACGCTGAGCTGGTGGAAATGGCAGATCTCTGTGCGGAGCGCCCCCCTGGTTTTGACATCGGGTTCCTTTCCAAGGAGCGCGAGGCGTGGGTGCTGATCACGCTGGCACGGGAGGGGAACAAGCTTCGGGGCTATTCCCTCTGCACGCTGGAACGGATCGGCGGCACTCCGTCGCTCCTGGTAGGTCTGGCCCTCGTTGACCGGACGGCCCGTGCCGAGGCGACCCTAAAGGGGATCATGGCCGATCAGTACCGGCGCGCCCTGCTGGCCTTCCCCGATGAAGACGTCCTCCTCGGGACGCGCCTGCTCTCGCCCGAAGGCTTCCGGGCCTTCTCAGGGCTGCAGGATGTCGTTCCCTACCCTGAGCACAAGTCCTCGGGAGAGGAGCGGGCCTGGGCCCGTCGACTGTCCAAGCGCTTCGGCTGTGAAAGCCGGCTGGACGACCGCACGTTCGTGCTCAAGGGTGATGGCTCCGTCGCAGGTGGCCTGGATTTCTTCGCTCCCAAAGTCAAGATCCCCGAGGGCGTGGACGGACATTTCGGTAACTTCGACGCCGCCCGGGGCGATCGGCTCGTCACCTTCGGCTGGGCCATGGCCGAGGATCTCGCCGCCGGCAAGCTCGGGCGCTGATACGGCGGCCCGCATGGGCTTCGGGTGGTGGGCTCAGCCGCGGGGGAGCACGGCGGCGCAGACTTTGTAGCAGTGGCCGTCCCGGGGCGGGCTGACCGTCACCAGTAGGTACTGCGGGTTGAATCCGAGGGCGGTGGCAAGGCTCTTTCCGCTGAGCCGTTCCCGTCGGGCGGCATCGAGAGCACGCGCCGCATGACGATCCTCCACGGGTAGCCAGACGTCGTCACGGTCCCATCCGAAGCGCACCCACGTCGAACCATCCGCCTGGCGTCGTATGAGCTGAGGGCTTCGGGTCGGCTCGATCAGGGCAACCGAGGGGCGGAACCCGCGGAACTCCCAGTACGGTGCCGACGGCCCGGGGAATCCGAGCAGCGGCCCTTCCGGGCTTGCCACCATGCGCCGGAGCAGCTTGCGTAGCTGGCGGCCTCGCAGCGTGCCCACGTGCCGGGGTAGATCGGCTGCCGTGGTGGCCTCGGGCTGCGCCAGGTCGTCACGTTCGGGATCCTCGGCCAGGGTCACCTCAACGACGTCGAAGGCGGTGATGTCGGGGTCGTAGTTCTCGGGCCACGGCACCCGTACACGCATCACGGTGCGGGTGGCGAGATCGACGACCGTCGTGTCCTCCAACGTCGAGGACAACACGAGAAGGTGCAGCGTCGAACCCCCTGCCGTGGGGATCTTCTCCCGCCGCCTGGCCGAGCGCCGGAGGAGCCGGGCCGGGTCGGTGGGGACCTCGGGGGAGCGGCGGTCACGGGCGGTCGGGCCTATGGTGTCCTCGCTCATCGGGGTAGCGCCTCGAGTTGCATCAAGAGGGTCGCCGTGTCATTGGCCGGGGCATTGCACGAGAAGCCGCGGCAGACGAACGCAGCACCCTCCGGCCGCGCCGCGAAGAGCGGCGAGTCGTCCGGCTCACCCCATGCCACCACGGCGCGGGGGAGCCACGACCGGCGCACCTCCGCCAAGAGGTCTGGTCGCTCGCCGGTGACCACGATCTCCTGGCGGCCGGCGAGCATGGGCAGTGCGGCCACCAGGTCGGCGAGCGCGCCCGGGTGGCGCGTCAGCAGGGTGGCGGCCTCCGAAACGGTGTGCTCGGCGGCGTCGCGTCCCCTCGGGTCGTCGTCGAGCGCGTTTGCGCGAAGAAGGGCGTGCACGGCGATCGAATTGGTGGCCGGAAGCGCGCCGTCAAGGTACTCCTTGGGTCGCACGATCAGTGCCTCGGCGTCATTTCCCGTGGTAAAGAATCCTCCGGACTCCTTGTCCCAGAATCGGTCGAGTAGCTCGTCGCCGACCCGATGGGCCCGGGCGCGCCAGCGTGCATTGCCGGTGAGCTCGGACAGCCGGACACAAGCTTCGATGAGCCACGCGTGGTCGGCCGCCACCGCGAGATGCCGGGCCCGGCCCCCCTGCCAACTTCGCATGAGGCGGCCCTCGTCGTACATGGCCGACATGAGGAACTCGCCGATATCGACGGCCCGCCGGCCGTACTCGGCCGAGCCGGTCACCATGGCGGCCTCGGCCAGGGTGGCGGCCGCCATGGCGTTCCACTCGGCCAGCACCTTCTCGTCCCGCGCCGGTTGCACGCGTCCGGCGCGCACGGCGGCCAGCAGCTGGCGGGCCTCTTCGATCAGCGGTGGGCGTTGGAGGGGCGCGCCCACCGGTCGGCACAGGATGGACCGTCCCTCCCAGTTGCCGGCCGCTGTGATGCCGTACCAGTCCGCCGCCGGTTGGACGAGGTGCGCGGGTAGTGCGGCCTCGAGCTCGAAGAGCGTGAAGGTGGCGTGGCTGCCTTCGACCCCACCGGCGTCGGCGTCGAACGAGGAGTAGAGCGCCCCCTCGGGCGTGGAAAGGTCCCTGAGCACGAAGTCCAGCGTCTCGGTGGCAACGGTGAGGTAGTTGTCATGGCCGGTCTCCTGCCAGGCATGGAGGTAGGCCCGGGCCAGCAGGGCCTGATCGGTCAGCATCTTTTCGAAGTGCGGTACCAGCCAGCGGGTATCGGTCGAGTACCGGCAGAATCCCCCCACGAGGTGGTCGTACATTCCGCCGCCGGCCATGCCGTCGAGGGTTGTGAGCGCCATCTGCCGGGAGCGTTCCGAGCCGGTGCGCCGGTGATGGCGCAGGCAGAGCTCCACCAACGAGGGGCGTGGGAATTTGGGTGCAGGGCCGAAGCCGCCCCACTGGGGGTCGAATCCTCCGGCCAGACCGACCACCACCTGGTCGATGAGCGCGTCGGCGTCGATGCCCTCGGGGAGGAGGGGCTGGGTCGCACCGCCTGGCTCGGCCATCGTTTCGGCCAGGCGGACCTCTCGTCGCACGGCGTCGACCAGTGCGTCGGCCTGGGCCAGCACGCCCGCGCGCTCCTGTTGCCAGGCCGTGCCGAGCGACTCGACGACGCGACGGAAGGCCGGCATGCCATGGCGGTCCTCGGGCGGGAAGTACGTGCCGGCGTAGAAGGGCCGGCCGTCGGGCGTGCAGAACACCGACATCGGCCATCCGCCGGATCCGGTGAGGGCCTGGGTCGCCGCCATGTACAGCGAGTCGAGGTCCGGCCGCTCCTCCCGGTCGACTTTCACCGAGATGAACCACCGTGAGAGGTCCGCCGCCGTGGCATCGTCCTCGAAGCTCTCGTGGGCCATGACGTGACACCAGTGGCACGAGGCGTATCCGATCGACAGGAAAATCGGTTTGTCCTGCTCTTTGGCTCGCTTCAGGGCTTCGTCGCCCCAGGGAAACCATTCGACCGGGTTGTCCGCGTGCTGGCGGAGGTAAGGGCTCGTCTCGTCCGCCAGATGGTTCACGAGACCCGATGCTACGGCGCGGCGGGGCGACAACCCGCGTCGAACGCCCTGACCCGCGTGGAATGCTCCTGGGATGGAACGTGTGCTCACGCTCGAAGGTAAGACCGCTCTCATCACCGGGGCCAGCCGTGGGATCGGCCTGGCCATGGCCGGCCGCTTCCTGGAGGCAGGGGCCAACGTCATGCTCTCCTCCCGCACTGCGGGCGACCTGGCCGATGCGGTGGGGGGCCTGGTGGCCGGTGGGGCCGATGTCTCGAAGGTGGCCTGGAAAGCCGCCCACGTCGCCGACGCCGGGCAGGCGCAGGCGTGTGTGGCCGAGACGATCGGGCGCTTCGGCGGGCTGGACATCTTGGTCAACAATGCCGCTACCAACCCCTATTTCGGGCCGATGATCGACATCGACGTCCCCCGGGCGCAAAAGACCTTCGAGGTCAACCAATTGGCGGTCCTGATGTGGACCTCCTACGCCGTGAAGGCCGGATTGGCAGGGTCGGTCATCAATGTGGCCTCCATAGGGGGTCTGGAGGTGGAGCCCGGGATCGGCTGGTACAACGTGACGAAAGCCGCCGTCCTGCACATCACCAAGCAGTTGGCGTACGAGTTGGCGCCGGACATCCGGGTGAATGCGCTGGCTCCTGGGCTGATCAAGACCAATTTCGCGCGGGCTCTCTGGGAAGGCCAGGCGGGGGAGCGGGTGGTCGCCCACATCCCGTTGCAACGCCTGGGCCTGCCTGACGACGTCGCCACGGCTGCCCTTTTCCTCGCTTCGGACGCGGCGTCGTGGGTCACCGGGCAAACACTGGTGGTCGACGGGGGGACCACAGTGCAGCCTTCGGGGGGCGTGAGCTGACGCTGGAAGCCCGGTGCTGACGGGGATGGCCCCCTGAAGGCGCTCATAGGCCTACGGTGAAGGGGTGCCCCAGCATCGTCTCTCGTCGTGACCTCGCCCGCCGAGATCACTCGCATCGCGCGGGCGGCCGAGACGCACTCGTGGAGCATCAGCGTGGTCCCGACGCCGCTGGCCGTCATGGCGACGCGGGAGTCGGGGCGGATCGGCGAGCCTTGGGTCGTCATGGCGGTGCCGGGGGGACGGGGGCTCCGGGTGTCGTTCTTTCAACCCGGGGACGCCCTTGACGCCACCGGGGAGGAGGTCGGCGAGATCTCGGGGAATCCACGCGAGATGGGCCGGGAACTTCGTTCGATGCTCGAGGATCTGGCTGAAGGTGCCGCGGCATGAGCGGGAGAACCTGTCGGGAGGGTTGAACGGGCGAACGGGTGAACGTAACGGGTGAACGGGTGAACGTGGAGCAGGTTCGATCGAGCTCGATCAGCTCAGGGCACGGCGCCTGACCTTTCCCGACGCCGTCCGAGGCAGTGCATCAGCGAAGACGACCTCTTTGGGCGCCGCCCACGGCGCGATGGTGCTGGCGACGAGCTCCTTCAACTCTTCGATATTCGGCACGGCGCCGGTGGCCACGACCCAGGCCACCACCCGTTCGCCCCATTCGGGGTCGGGGCGCTTCCACACGGCCACCTCTGCCACATTTCGATGGGTGGAGAGGACCCGCTCGACCTCGTCGGGCCACACTTTTTCACCCCCCGTCGTGATCATTTCGGCGATTCGGCCCACCACCGACAGGGTGCCGGCCTCGGTGAGGAATCCCGCGTCACCGGTGGCGAACCACGTCGCTGTGCCGTCGGGCCCGAGCACACGCCCGGTCGTGCCGTCGCGGTAGCTGCGCATGAGCATGGGGGCGCGTAGGAGGATCTCTCCGCCGCCGTCGCCCCCTAAGCCCCCGCCCCCGCCCTCGTCGAAGTGCGCGATCGCAACCTCGACGTCGTCGAGAGGAACCCCGTCGTAGACCACTCCCGAGCCCGTCTCGGTCATGCCGTAGGTGACCACCACATTGGGGGGAAGGTCACCGGGCGGACGGCTTCCGCCGAGGAGGATGCCGGTGAAGGCGGTCGGGTCGAGCCGGCGCAGTGCGGCGGCGACCAATGAGACGTGTGTCACGGCATGGGAACGTCCGAGCTCCTCCACGACCTCGCCGTCGAACCCCGGAAGCACGGTCAGCGGCGTTCCCGTAAAGAGGGCGCGGGTCACGACCGAGAGCCCACCGACGTGCGCCAAAGGGAGGCAGGCGAGCCAGGAGTGACGGGCGGGGTCGATGCCCAGACGATCCGAGGTGGCCCGAGCCGAGGCCGAAAGAGCATCGTGCGTGAGGATCACAGCTTTGGCCTGGCCGGACGATCCACTCGTGGCCACCACGAGCGCATCGCCGTCCTCTGTGGGTAAGCCCCCCGGCAGAACGTGGTGCTCACCGTCCGAAGCCACCACCCGGGAAGGTCGTAACGCGTCCAACAAGGCGTCACGAGCGGCGCGGGGTAGGCGAGGGTCCAGAGGTGCGACGGCGTCGCCGGTGTCCCAGACTGCCCGCAGCGTATCGACGAAGCCTGCCCCTCCGGGCAGGTCGAGTGCGACGAGTTCAGGCACTGGCCGGTAGCGTAGGTCGCCGTGCACACCGTCGTCACCGGCAGTCCCCATGACCCACTCGACGATCTCCGTCCCCTCGATCCACCAAAGTGGGAGCAGCTGGGATCCTTCTCGGACATTCGCTACGAGGTCGGGGATGGGATCGCCAAGCTGACGATCTGCCGCCCCGAACGCCGCAATGCCTTTCGGCCACAGACCCTGTTCGAACTGACGGACGCGTTCACGCTGGCCCGGGACAACCCCGACGTCGGTGTGATCATCCTCTGCGGCGAGGGCCCTGACGCCTTCTGCTCGGGCGGGGATCAGAAGATACGTGGTGACGACGGCTACATGGGTGACGACAGCGTGGCGGAACGCGGGATCGGGCGCCTCAACGTGCTCGACCTGCAGATCCTCATGCGGCGCATCCCTAAGCCGATCGTGGCCATGATCGCCGGGTACGCCATCGGTGGTGGCCACATCCTGCACCTCGTGTGTGATCTGTCCATCGCGGCAGAGAACGCCCGGTTTGGACAGACCGGTCCCAAAGTCGGGAGTTTCGACGGGGGATACGGGTCCTCACTCCTGGCGCGCACCATCGGTCTGAAGCGGGCCAAGGAGGTGTGGTTCCTGTGCCGTCAATACGATGCCGCGCAGGCACTCGAATGGGGTTTGGTGAACACCGTCGTTCCATTGGAGGACCTCGAAAGGGAGACTGTGGCCTGGTGTCGCCAGATCCTCAGCCTGTCTCCCATCGCGTTACGAATGATCAAGGCAGGCATGAACGCGGCCGACGACGGATTGGCCGGCGTACAGCAGCTGGCCGGCGACGCCACCATGCTCTTCTACATGACGGAAGAGGGTCAGGAAGGGCGCAACGCGTTCGTCGAGCATCGGAGTCCTGACTTTTCGAAGTTCCCCCGCCGCCCGTGACAACCCCATGGCGGTTGTGGGTGGCTGGCGCGCGCCCACGGACCCTGCCGGCCGCGGTTGTCCCCGTCGTGGTGGGGACGGCAGCGGGGTACGTCGCGAGTCATGCGTTCGTCAACGTGTACCTACCGCTACGTGACGAGGCCCGTTACACGGCCACGACGAATCTCCCTCGTCTACACGGGCTCTTGGTCGTCAACGCCTTCCTGGCGTTGGTGGTTGCACTGGGCCTTCAGATCGGTACCAACTACGTCAACGACTACGCCGACGGCGTTCGTGGCACCGATGAGGTCCGGGTCGGCCCCGTCCGGCTGGTTGCGGGCAAGTTGGCCACGGTTCGGCAGGTAAAGACCGCTGCGCTGATCGCGTTCGGGGTCTCGGGCATCGCAGGCCTCATCTTGGCCATCAGAGTCTCGTATTGGTTGATCCCGATTGGCGCACTCTGCGGTCTGGCCGGGTGGGCGTACACGGGTGGCGCACGCCCTTACGGCTATCGGGGGCTCGGCGAAGCGTTCGTCTTCGTCTTCTTCGGGCTGATTGCCACCACCGGATCCGCCTACGTGCAGCATGCATCCGTCGTGTTCGACGGCCGTTCCCTCAATGTCGGTTTTCCCTGGTCGTTCGCGCTCTGGGTCGGCGTTCCGATAGGTCTCCTTGCCGCGGCCCTTCTGCAGGCCAACAACCTGCGCGACGTCGAGACCGACAAGGAGACGGGGAAGAAGACGGTCGCCGTTCGGCTCGGTCGTGTGCGGGCCGGATATCTCTACGTGGGAACGCTCGTGGCGGCGGCGGCATCCATCGGCGTCCTGCAGCACTACCGAGGTTGGTCGGTCATCGCGCTGGCGGCGCTCCCTTTGGCGATCCCTCCAGCGCGCCTGGCGTTGAGCGATCGCAACGGAAGGGACCTCCTCCCGATGTTGGCCGCCACGGCACGGCTGCAGCTTGCCGTGGGTCTCCTGCTCACCATCGGACTTCTGCTGGTCAGGTCGTAGCGAGCCAATGAGCCACGAGTCTCCCCACGACCTCGGGCTGCGCCAGGTGCGCCGCATGACCTGCTCCCGGAATGAGGGACGCCGTGCCATGCGGTGCTGTGTGGGCAAGGCGCAGCGCGTGGGCAGCGAACCTGGTGTCGTCAGCGCCGGCCACGGCGAGGAGGGCGGGAACGAGGCCGGGGATTTGATTCCACAAGGGTTCCTGCGTGCCGGTTCCGGCCAATCGCAGGCTCGACGCGAGCCCTGCGGCACCGTTGCGTCGTCGCTCTTCCGTGTCGGCGCCCTGGGCCAGCCGGGAGAACATCGGGCTGCGTACCCACCGATCGATGAAGGACTCGACGTCGCCCGAGGCTTCGAGCGCCGCTGCCGTTGCCTCGTCCGCCTCGCGTCGAATGTGCCGGGCCGCGGCGTCCTCGATACCTCCGGTGCCGCCGATCAGAACGAGACGGCCGACGTCCAGATCGGTGCCCGTGACGATGTGCAGGGCGACGCGGGCACCGAGCGAGTAGCCGAGAAGGTCACAAGGGCCCTCGCCGGTGCTGGCCATGACGGCGTCGCGGACCAAGCCGGCCGTCGTCGGCAGGTCAGCGCGCACGTCGGCCGACCCGCCATGGCCGGGCAGGTCGATACCGATGAGCGTGTGGTCGTGCGCCAATATGTCACCGAAGGATCCCCACAAGCGTGCCGTCTGGGTGAAACCGTGCAGCAGCACCACCGGCGGGCCGGAGCCCGAACTGCGCTGTTCAACATGGAGTGGCACGCACGGTGAGCGTACAGGCCACCTTTGCCGCGACTTTGGTGGACGAATGGGTCCATGCCGGTGTCACTGACGCGGTGATCTGCCCCGGGTCGCGGTCAACTCCGATGGCCCTCGCCCTGGCGGCCCGGCTGAACGTCCATGTGCGCCTCGACGAGCGCAGCGCCGGGTTCTTTGCCCTCGGACTTTCCATGGCCACCGGCATGCCGACGGTCATCTGCGTCACCAGTGGCACGGCCGCAGCCGAGCTTCACCCGGCGGTGGTCGAAGCCCATCAGGGTCGGGTGCCTCTGATCGTCTGCACCGCCGACCGGCCTCCCGAGCTGCATCACGTGGGGGCGTCGCAGACGATCGACCAGGTGGGGCTCTTTACGACGTCGACCCGTTGGGCTTGTGATCCCGGGGTTCCGGTGGAGTCGCAAATTCGATCGTGGAGGCCCCTGGCGGCCAGGGCCTGTGTCGAGGCCCACGGGGGGCCTCTCGGACCGGGGCCCGTCCATCTGAATCTCGCATTCCGTGAGCCGCTGGTCGGCGATCCGGGACCGTTGCCGGCGCGACCAGGCCCCCTATCCGCTGCCACCCCCGCCGTGTCGGCGCCGTTCGACCCTCCCCTGAGCGGCACCGGAATCATCATTGCGGGCGCCAACGCCACGGACGATCCGGCCGAACTGCTCCTCCTCGGCGCGCGCCTGGGGTGGCCGGTCCTGGCCGACCCCCGATCGGGCTGCCGCGTCCCGGGGACGATCGCAGCCGCCGATGCCATCGTGCGTGCACCGCAGACCGTCCTGCCGGGCACCGTGGTGCTGCTCGGCGCGCCATGGCTTTCCAAGGCACTGGGTGAGTACGTCTCGGAAGCGGCGGCGCACGGCGCCCGCGTGATCTGCGTCGATCCGTGGTGGCAGTGGACTGATCCCACCGTGGTCGTCGGCGAATTCCACCACGTCTTGGCCAAGAGCTGGATGAAGGCTGCCCTTGAAGGGGCCAACGAATCTCCCTCCACCGGGTGGCTCGAGACATGGCAGATCCGTGAGGCGGCGGCCCAAGGAGCGATCGATGCAACCCTCGGGAGCGAACTCAGCGAACCGCTCGTGGCCCGGGTTCTCGCGAGGCACGCGTCGGCGGACGACATCACCCTGATGGTGGCGGCCTCCATGCCGATGCGCGATCTCGAGTGGTTCGCCCCCACGCTCGAGGCGCCACCGGCGGTCATGGCCAATCGAGGTGCAAATGGGATCGACGGTGTGGTCTCGACTGCCCTGGGCATTGCGGCATCCGGTCGACGAACCGTGGCGCTCCTCGGTGACTTGGCCTTCCTGCACGACGTGTCGGGGTTGGTCAATGTGCCCGAGGCTCCGTGCACGCTCGTGGTGCTGGACAACGGCGGCGGCGGAATCTTTTCGTTCCTACCGCAGGCCGCCGCGCTCGATCACCGTCGGTTCGAGTTGCTCTTCGGAACACCGCCGACCTCAGATGTGAGCGACGTGGCCCGCGGCTTTGGGCTCGAGGCACGCGAGGTGACGACACTGCCCGAGTTGGAGGCGGCCCTCAACGAGACCTCGGGGTCGACCATGCCCACCCTCGTGCGGGTGAAGGTGGGGGGACGGGCAGAGAACGTCGCCCTTCATGACGCCGTCAATGAGGCTGTCTGTCACGCGCTGACCTGAGTGATAATGCAATGGCTCGTTGATCAAGGAGGATGGCAATGATCGCATCGACGTTCGGCGATGGCCAGGTGGCCTACTCGATACTTTGGTTCTTTCTGTTCTTCATCGAGGTGTGGCTTGCCATATCGATCTTCATCGACATCTTCCGCAGCCACGATCTCCCAGGTTGGGCGAAGGCCGCTTGGGTCATCTTCGTCATCGCCTTGCCACTGATCGGGATCTTGGCGTACTTCATCTTCCGCGGCAACCAGATGCGCGCCCACCAGATTCAGGCGTCACAGGCCCAAGCAGATTTCGCGCGCCATTGGATGGCGGGCCGTCCTTCCATGGCCGATGAAATCTCAAAACTCGTAGATCTGAAGAACGGCGGTGTGATCACCGAGGAGGAGTTCGAGCGGATGAAAGCCCATGTGATCAGCCAGGCTGCCGACACGGGGAGCAAGCCGTAGGCCGAGCTTCAGCCTGGCGGTCCCGCGCCCGACCGATGAAAGGTTGGAGATGGGGTCGACGTCGTGACGCGCCCGGTCGGGCTGCGGAACGAGAGCGAGATGTTCGCATCACCCGACATCTTCCAACCGAGCTCGTGCACGGCGCGATGATGCTGGTCGCACAGCGTGACCAGATTGGGTATGGCCGTGGGCCCGCCGTTGAGCCAGTGCACGACATGGTGGACATCGGTGAACTCGGTGTACGTACACCCCGGAAAGCGGCAGCCCTTGTCACGCCGCCGGATCTCGAGGCGTTGGGCCGAGCTGGGGTTTCGGCCGGCCGTTCCTTGCTGGATGCTCTGGCCCTTCTCGTTGTCGGCAGACAGGACGATTTTGGCGTCGCACGCCAGTCGACGCGCCACCTCGGGCGAGAGCGGACCCAACACATCGAGTTCGGCGGCACCTTCGCCGCCGGCGAGAAAGGTGAGATCGGCGTGCACGACGACCGTCGGGCGATGCGACGGGACGCCTGCACCGCCGCCGCTGCCGCACACATCGACCAAGGAGTCAGCCATCCGCTGTTCGAATGTCGCAGCGTCCTTCGGGCGACGTCCGGCTCGAGCGGTCAGCGCTCCCTTGACCCGGGCGTACTGATCCTCGGGCAGGCAGCCTGAAAAGGAGCGGCGGCGATCGTCGAAGCGGAGATAACGACGAGAGTAGAGACCCGCAGCCTGGATGTCGGTCTGTCGATTGGTGGCAACAGCGAGTTCCCGGACCTGCTTGGCCGACCACTTCGTCGCCGCCTCTGCCAGATGGGCATCGGTGTCGGGCTTGGCCACCTGGACCAGTGGCTTCACCTGGTCGAAGGAGAGCTTGCCCTGGGAGAGCGCCTCGGAGATCTTGGGGAGATTCTCGAGCTTCTCGGCTGCGGTCACCCATTCGCGCGCCGTGGTCGCGGTGACGGAACACCGTTGGACCAACCACGCCACCATGGTGGTCGCTCCGTCGATCCGCCACGCCTTTCGCCGGTCAAGTTCGGCGACGGCTGAGAGAAGTTGGCGTTGGTGAGCCGAAACGGCTCGGTGATGCTGCGTGACTTTGGAGACGAGTGCGTCGGTGCTGCGAGAGACGGTTTCGGGTCGGGGCCCGTCACGGAGCGATGCGTTTGCCATACATGAAGGATGACGAAAGGGTGTGACATCGCGTGTGAGTGGTCCCGTTTCGAGGCCACCCGTCGCGCCGCCCGTCGCAGGTCGTCAGCGGTAACGGTCCGCCGAGATCCAGGTCCCGTGACTCCGGAACGGCAGGGCCACCGACTCGGGCAGGTGGATGACCGCCTGTGGCCTACGCCCGAACGAGGACGCATCGAGCACATAGATGTCGCTGGCCCCCCGGGTGGCGTCGTACACGACGGTGAGGAGCCAGCCCTCGTCATCGGATCTCCCGTCCTCGGCCCGTACGAAGAGCGGTTCGCTTGCGGTCCGGTACTGGCCGGGGTTCCAGGCCTGCACCTCGTCGCGTGCCACATCGAAACGCAGGAGGCCGAGGTGGTCGACTTCACGATCGACGCTGCGATCCCAGTTGGGCGCAACTTCCACCCCGTAGCCGTAGCGGAATGGCCGACCTTCGCAGAGCGGGTCGGAGGTGACGTACTCGACGAGGCGCTCATCCACCTGGCTCCGTTCCAGCTTGTCGCCTGTGATGCGCCATCGCTCGAGTACCGGGAGTCCTCCGTCGATCAGGCTCATCCCGATGCCCAGGCCGTCGACGACCGGCACGTCGAGGTCGATGGGCTGACCCTTCTCGGGAACCTCGTAGCGGCAGACGTACAGCACCACGGCTCCACCAGCACCATCGTCTTCCTCGTACGCGTGGAGCACGTGGGTGACCAGACACGGGTCGACCCTGACCCAGCGGACATCGGAGCCATCGCCGTCACGCTCCAGCACGCCGACCCACCCCTCGGCGCCCGGTGTCCAGCGGTAGGGGATGGCGGGCTGCCTCGAACCTTCGTCCTCGAAGAAATCGGCGAATTCGGTCGGGGACTCGATGAAGGCGATGTGGCGGGCCGTGACACCGAGATCGTGCTGCCAGGTTGCTCTCTCGAGTTGCACCTCCATCCGGTGCGTCAAGGCCCCCGCCGTGTCCCACTCACCGATCCTGAGGAACGGTGAAGCAGTCTCGGTGCCCTGCTCGACGCCGAAGAGGATCCGCCCTCCGGTGACGGAGTCGCGATGGACGTGGGAGGCAACGGGCACGCGCAGGCCCCCGTCGAACTCCTCAGGCTGCAGCAGACGGGAGAACTGCTGGGGGAGGCCGGACTCGGCCAGGGCCAGCACCTTGCCCGCCTGCCAGAAGACGTTGGCATCGGCCGCAGAGGGCGCAGTGACGTAGGACACGGCAGCACCATCGCGGAGCTCGATGGCGTGGAGCGCCCCGGACGGCGTCGCAACCGTGCCCTCGTCGCCCTCTGCACCGGCATCACCGCCGGCACCGAGGGCACCACCTCGGGCACCAGGTCCGATGCGCACGAGGGTTCCCTCGAGATCGGGCGGCAAGACGCCGTCGATCGGTAACGGCGGGTTCATGCGATCAACAGGCTAGTGGGGTATGGCAAGGTTTGATATGCCCACCCTCTCGGAGGACCTCGCCTTTCGTGGCCTGATCCACCAGGTCACAGACCCCGCCATTCTCAAGCGACTCGACGCGGGGGGCATGACCGTCTATGCCGGCTTCGACCCGACGGCGGACAGCCTGCATGTGGGCAGCATGCTCCAGCTCTGCACGTTGCGACGCTTCCAACTGGCCGGTCACCGGCCCATCTCACTGGCCGGGGGCGGTACCGGGATGATCGGCGATCCCGGGGGGAAGACGGACGAGCGGTCCATGCTGACCAAGGAAGTCCTCGGCGCCTACCTCGAGGGCATTCGGCCCCAACTGGGCCAATTCCTCGATCTGTCCGACGCCCTCCTGCTCGACAACAGCGTGTGGCTGAGCCAGCTGACAACGCTGGACTTCCTCCGGGACGTGGGAAAGCACTTCACGGTGAACCAGATGGTGGCCAAGGAGTCGGTCAAGACTCGATTTGAACGTCCCGACCAGGGCATTTCCTACACAGAGTTCAGCTACATGCTGCTGCAGGCCTACGACTTCATGCGCCTGCATGTCGACTACGGCTGCGACCTGCAGATCGGCGGAAGTGACCAGTGGGGCAATATCACCATGGGTGTCGAGTACATCCGCAAGGTCTGCCAGGACGAGGTCTGGGGCATGACGACGCCACTCGTGGTCAAGGCCGACGGGACCAAGTTCGGCAAGACCGAGACCGGCACCGTGTGGCTCGACCCGCGGCGGACCAGTCCCTTTGCCATGTACCAGTTCTTCTTCAATACCGCCGACGCCATGGTCGGTCCGTACCTGCGGTTCTTCACCTTCTTGTCCCATGAGGAGATCGAGGCACTCGATGTCGAGACGGCCGAGCGTCCCCAAGGTCGCGCCGGACAACGGGCCCTGGCGCGGGCGGTGGTGTCGCTGGTGCACGGCGAGGCCGAAGTGGCCAAGTGCGAGGAAGCCTCGGCGGCGCTGTTCGGCGAGGAGATCGCCGCGCTGAGCGAGGACATGTTGCTGGCGGTCACCGAGGACGCGCCGTCGACCGAGATCGCACGCCAGTCGATCACCGACGGGCTCTCTCTCGTCGACGCCATGGAGCGCAGCGGTCTGGCCGCCTCGCGGGGTGAGGCGCGCCGGACCATCCAGGGCGGGGGTGCCTATGTCAACAACGCGCGCCAATCCGACGTGGCCCGGGTCCTCGGCCCGGACGATCTCCTCCACGACCGTTACATCGTCGTGCGCAAGGGTCGACACGATGTCCATGTCCTTCGCGCGGCCACGGAGTGACGCCCCGCGTCCTGACCATCGCATGTCTGGCCGTGCTCGCGGTAGCGGTTACGTCCTGTGCCGGTGAGGACCAGACCGGATCCGCCGCACATCGGATGTCGGTGTGGGTGAAGGGCACCGCACTCGGCGAGGACATCGGCACGCTGATGGCCGACAATGCGCGTCTCCCCAAAGACGTGCCCAATGGGACGGGCGCGGTCCACGCCGCCTGCGGCACGATGGAGGACGATGCCCAGATGGCCAACGACGAGCTGCCGAGCCCCGACGCCCAGGTGACGATCTGGTTGTCGACGGCGTACGGATTGGAGGGAGCGGCGGGCGCGGTGTGCTACGACGCCGGGAGCACGAACAAGAAGCTCCTGGCGCAAGCCGAACGCGACACCGCCAAGGCCGAGGCACTCTACGGGCGGGTGATCATCCGGATCCAGTCGATCGACGGGCGGTTGCCGACGACGACGACGACGACCGAAAACGGCCCGATCAGTATCTTCGGATGAACGACTGAGCCGCCGATGCCTGAGTCACCCACGCCACAGCAACCCGACGAGTTCGACCGTCAGCGCCGTCGCGTGCTCTGGGCGTTACCGACCGGCCTCTATCTGATCGGGAGCCGGTTCGAGGATGCCCTCAACCTGATGACGGCCAATCTCGTGGTGCAGGTGTGCCTCGAGCCGAAGTTGGTGGCGGTGGCACTGGAGGACGATTCGGTGACCGCTGATCTGGTGACGCGATCGGGAGCCTTCACCGTGAGCCTCCTGGCGCGCCAGGACAGAGATGTGGTGCGCCGCTTCGTCAAGCCGGTGCACGAGGTGGTGCGCTCGGACGAGGGCGCCGTGGTGTCGATGGCGGGGCACGATGTGCGCGAGGTCGGGCCCACCCGCCTGCCGGTGCTGGCGGCGGCGGCGGGGTACGTCGCGTGCACGCTCGTCCGGCGGGACGAGCTCGGGAGCCACACGCTCTTCATCGGAGAGGTGAGTGACGTCGGGGGGGATCCGGCCGACGTCCTCCGCATGGAGGACACGAGGATGCACTACGGCGGTTGAACGGCCTGATTCTCGCCGTGCGACCAGCTAGCCCGTGTCGGCGGAGCCGGTCTTCGGGCGCAGGTCGATCCGCAGGGTGAGGATGCCGTCGACCAGCTCAGCCTCGGCGTCGCCGATCATGGCGTAGTCGGTGAAGTCCTGTTGGGCCTGCTCGCGGAAGCGTTGCCGCTCGGGTCCCTCGATGGGCGGGATACCGCGGGTGCGGACGGCTTCGGCCCGCTGCCGGAAGCGGGCCACCATCTCCTGGGGGTCGAACACGACCATCAGCGTAGGGCTTTTCGGCGTAATGGCCGGAAGGCGCCACCTGGCGGAACCGGATCCGGCGCCATAGCCACTACACTGGCCCGGCGGTCAAAGAGGTACGTGGCCGCGCCAAGGGGTGGGACGCGGTAGTCCGATCCCAGGTTGACAAGGAGTTCTCGTGAAAAAGGGACGCCACCGCCGGTTTGAAGAGGCGCGAAGCTTGAAGAGATCAGCGACGGAGTCCACGGCCCGGTGCGTGGAGTGCGGCGCCGAGCCCGATGACGTGCATGCCTCTTGGTGCTTGGCGGAAGAGGACAAGTACGACCGTATCTTGGGATCTACGCCGTCGCCGTCATACGCGGACGAAGATCCGCTCAACGATTGAGGGTTGGCCACTCGGGCGGGTAGTTCGCTACTCGGGCAGGTACGTGGGATGTTCGGGTGTGGTGACGTGTTGATCCAGGGCGTCCTGCGAGGCGAGATTCGCTGCCCGTGACGCCAGATCCGCCAAGTGCAGTGCCGGATCCTGTGTGACCGGATCCTGTGTGACCGGATCCTGTGCGACCGGATCCTGTGCGACCGGATCCTGTGTGACCGGATCCTGTGTCACGGGATTCTCCGGGGCCGGACTTGTAGCCTGCGGATCCCGCGTGCGCACGGCGGGGTGCGGCAGGGGTACGCGCTGGGCGCGCAGCTGGTCCCTCTGTTGGAGGTACGCCTGGAATTGCTCGAAGACGGTGGCGCCGACCATTTCGGTCAGCTCTGCTTGCATCTCTTGGTAGACGGGTTTGGTCCCGACGAATGCTTCGGGGTCCTCGGTGCACCACCAGTGGAATTCCAGTCCGCCCTTTCCCCAGTGACGGCGGTCCCACTGGCGGATGGTGGAGACGACGTGTCCGTCTTCCTCCACCTGGTCCTCACGACGGAGGGGGAGCTGCCAGCAGACCTCGGGCTTGTAGACGAGCGGGTTGAGGCCACGCTTGAGGGCGGCCAGGTGGAGCGCGCAGCCGGCGCCGGCTGCGAATCCGGGGCTGTTGAGAAAGACGCAGGCATCGCCTTTGATCCGGGTCACGAGCTCGCCGTGCTTGTTGGTGATGATCACCGGCTTCTTGGATCCGTGGTTCTCCCACTCTTCCGCCGTGAGCGTCTTGGCCACCTTCTCGACGCGGCGCGCGTCCTTCTTGTCGATCAGGTGCGCACCGTAACTGCAGCATCCCTGCACCAGCTCGGGCGCCGGGCCTGTGAGGACACCTTGACATCCTTCGCCGAAGATGCACTTCCAATTGCTGGTCAAGAAGGTGACGTCGAACACCCACGTGCGCTCTTCGCCTTCGTCCTCGAAGCTGACCCACTCACGGGTGTCGACGGGGGGTCTCGCCACGGCACTGACGATACAACGTCTTTCCATGTGGAAGCGACGTCGCCCGGCTCGTCGTCGTTGACGACTGTTCCGAGCCATCTGCGGGTGGTGGTCTCATCCCTGGGTTCGAGGTCGTAGACTGCACTTCATGGCCACTACTGCCGAAGATCTGACCACCACGACGCCGATCGTGTCGTTGACCCCTGAAGCGCACCGCGTGGTGCGCGAAGCGCTCGACCAGGAACCCGAGCCGGCCAGCCTGGCCCTATGGCTCGAGGTGCGCGGCGTGCAGGACGGCGCGTTCGTCTATGACCTGTTCTTCCAGGCAACGTCCGATGCGGCCGAAGAGGACGCGGTGCACACCGACGGCGACGTGCCGGTCATCGTGCCGGCGGGCAGCGTGGACCGCCTGCGCGGTGCCCGACTCGAATGGTCCACCGACAGCGAGGGGGGGCTGGTTCTGGTCAACCCGAATACGCCCACTCTCGAAGAGAGCTCACCGGGGGTGCCGCCTGAAGTCCTGGCGGCCGGCATCACCAGCCCGCTGGCACTGCGCATCGTCAGCGTGTTGGAGCAGTTGGTCAATCCCTCGATTGCCAGCCACGGCGGCCGCGCCGATCTGCTCGCGCTCGATGCGGACGAGGGCATCGCCTACCTCCGGCTGTCCGGCGGCTGCCAGGGTTGCGCCATGTCGCAGATGACGCTGAAGCAGGGGATCGAGACCACCTTGCTCGAAGAGGTGTCGGAACTGAAGCGCGTGATCGATGTCACCGACCACGGTGGCGGAGAGAACCCCTTCTACTCCTGAGCGCTACTCCTGAGCGGCGGATCCTCTCTCGGTCGTCCTAGTGTCTGACGGTCGAAGGGGGCGTTGATGGCGAAAAAGAACGGGTCGGCACCCAAGAGGTCCTCGTTGGGTGCCACGAAACCGCATGTCGTGGTGACCGACCGTTGGGTCGGTGTGAAGGAGCACTGGAGCGAGGTGCCCCAAGAGCACGACTACCCGGCCGCGGCCTCCTATCTCGGTTTGCTCTGTGAGCCCACCGAGGTGCGCCGCCTGCTGGTGGCGTTGAAGCAGGCCCCCTCGGTGCGACATCAGGCCAAGGATCTCTTGCGGGCCTCGGGGCTGGAACTCCTTCCGGAGGACAACGTCCACGTGGCCTCCGACCTGGCGAAGATCAAACGGGGCGAGCTTCTCTCCCCGGTCCTGTTGGTACGCGGGGATTTCCGCCGGGGCGTGCCGTTGACCATCGCCGACGGCTTCCACCGGGTGTGCGCCAGCTACTACGTCAACGAGGACGCCGACATTCCTTGCCTCCTGGTCGACCACAAGGTCTCGACCGCCATTCCGGGGTTCCGGCTCGGGAGTGCGCCGAATGATGTTCGGAGGTCGCCGTCCGGAGGGACGGCCTCAAAGGGCGGCTCGAGCCCGGAGGGCGGCTCGAGCCCGGAGGGCGGCTCGAGCCCGGAGGGCGGCACAAGCACAGGGGGCACGAGTACTCGGGAACTAGCGTAAGCACGTGTTGCGCTTTCTCACAGCCGGTGAATCGCACGGTCGCGCCCTGATCGTGACGGTGGAAGGTCTGCCGGCGGGGCTGCCGGTGGAGGCCTCCGACATAGCCGACGAGCTGCGACGTCGTCGTCTGGGCTACGGGCGGGGCCCCCGCATGCGCTTCGAGGCCGACGAGATCACCCTGACCGCAGGGATCCGCCATGGCCGCACCCTGGGCTCACCGGTGGCGATCGTGATCGCCAATTCGGAGTGGCCGAAATGGACCGAGGAGATGGCGGCCGAGCCCGGAAGCCCGACGTCCGTGCTGACGCAGCCCCGTCCCGGGCACGCCGATCTGCCCGGCATGTTGAAGTACGGCTTCGACGACGCCCGTGATGTCCTCGAGCGGGCGTCGGCCCGGGAGACGGCGGCCCGGGTCGCGGCCGGGACCCTGGCCAAGCTGCTCCTCTCCCACCTCGGCGTGACCATCGTCAGCCACATCGTCGGGCTCGGTGACGCCGTCACTTCGCCGGACAGCCCCCGCCCCGGCCCGGGCGACCTGGACCTCGTCGATGAGAACGCGGTGCGCTGCTTCGACCCCGTCGCCACCGAAGCGATGGTGGCCGCCGTGAAGGCGGCGGCCAAGGAGGGTGACTCGCTGGGTGGAGTGGCCGAGGTCTTGGCCTATGGCGTTCCCGTGGGCCTGGGGAGCCATGTGCACTGGGACCGCAAGCTCGATGCGCTTCTGGCACAGGCTCTGATGAGCATCCAGGCGGTCAAGGCTGTGGAGATAGGCGAAGGGTGGGAGAACGCCTCACGGCGAGGCTCCGAGGCGCACGACGCCATCAGGTTCGACCCTGCGCTGGGATACGTGCGGCCCACCGACCGGGCGGGGGGTATCGAGGGCGGCATCTCCAACGGGGCGCTCCTGGTCGCACGAGTGGCCATGAAGCCGTTGGCCACCCTCAACCGCCCCGTCCTCGAGACCGTCGACGTGGTCACCAAGGAGTCGACCGTCAGTTTCCGGGAGCGCACCGACGTGACGGCCGTGCCCGCCATGGGTGTCGTCGCCGAGACGATGACAGCGCTCGTCCTGGCGTCCGAGGCTCTGCGCAAGTTCGGTGGCGACTCGTTGGCCGAATTCGTGCGGAACCACGATGGCTTCATCGCCTCCTTGGGCACCACCCCGTCGGGCGCGATCGGTGCCGAGCCCGTCGAGCAATGACCGAGCGGATACTCCTGGTCGGCATGATGGGTGCGGGAAAGACCACGACGGGGAGGTTGGTGGCCGAGGAGCTCGGCTGGGAGTATCTCGACTCCGACGCCGAAGTGGAGCAAGCAACCGGGTTGTCCGTCCCCGCGCTCTTTGCCCGCGACGGTGAGGAAGCCTTTCGGGAGGCCGAGACGGACGCCCTCCGTCGAGCGTGCACGAGCACCAGTCCCGTCGTGGTCTCCGTGGCGGGCGGTGCGGTATTGCGGGCGGAGAATCGAGCCCTCTTGCGGGCGTGCGGGCGTGTCGTCTGGCTACGGGCCCGTATCGAGACCCTGGCCGTCCGGGTCGGTGACGGGGTGGGGCGGCCGCTCCTGGACGGCGACCCCTATGCGGCGCTACGACGGCTCGACGCCGTCCGTCGCCCGCTCTATGCCGAGGTGGCGGACGACATCATCGACGTGGACGAGCTCAGCCCCGATGAAGTGGCGACGCGGATCGTCGGCGCCGGGCCCGACGCCCCCGACGCCGGCGGCCGCCAGGTGAGCGAGGGGACCCCGGCCGATGCGTGAGGTCAAGGTTGCGCTGGGCCCGCGCTCCTACCCGGTCCTGATCGGCGACGGAGTTCGCCACGAGCTGTCCCGCGTGATGCCGGTGGTGGCCAAGCGGGCGATCGTGGTGACCCAGGATGCAGTGGAGAAGGCGGGTTGGCTCACCGGCCTGGACCCGGGCCTGCCCTTCGAGGTCTGCACCATGGGCGAGGGGGAGGGCAGCAAGACGCTGGCCACGGTGGAGGGCCTCTGCCGCCGGTTCGCCCAGAGCGGGCTTTCCCGCTCCGATGTCGTGATTGCGGTGGGAGGCGGCATCGTGACCGACGTGGCGGGATTCGCCGCCGCCTCGTACCACCGGGGGACGCCTTACGTGAGCATCGCGACGACCCTCTTGGGCCAGGTCGACGCGGCCATCGGCGGGAAGACCGGGGTGAATCTGCCCGAGGGGAAGAACCTGGTCGGCGCCTTCTGGCAGCCCAGTGCCGTTCTTTGTGACACCGAGACCCTCACCACGCTCTCGCCCCGGGAGTGGGCGTGCGGCAGGGGCGAAATGGCGAAGTACGCCTTCCTGGGCCCGGGCCCACCTGACGAGACGGACATGCGCGAGACGGACATGGAAGAGCAGGTGGCGCGGTGTGTGGCCATCAAGGCCGAGGTGGTGGCCGCCGACGAGCGGGAAGGGGATCGCCGGATGATCCTCAACTACGGGCACACCCTGGCGCACGCGCTCGAAGGCGCGGGGATGACGGACCATCCCGAGTGGGACCTCCAGCATGGCGAGGCGGTCGCCATCGGCTTGATCTTCGCCGCGTTGCTCGCCCGCCGCCTGGGCCGGATCGACGACGCCCGCGTGGCGCAGCACCGGGCCGTCGTCGGGGGCTACGACCTGCCAATGGACCTTCCGCAGGGTGCCGTCGCCTCCGAGCTGGTGACCTTCATGGGCCGGGACAAGAAGGCGCAACAGGATCTCACGTTCGTGCTCGACGGGCCCCGGGGGGTCGAACCGGTGCGTGGTGTGGCGGACGCCGACGTCCTCGCTACCCTGGCGGACATGGGAGCACTGTCGTGAGCGTGGTTGCGGGGGCCCGGTCATGAGCCTCGTCGTCCTCTTGTCGGGACCCAACCTCAACCTGCTCGGCGAGCGTGAGCCGGCCATTTACGGGACCCAGACCCTGGCCGACCATGTGGCCCGGGCCGAGGCCACGGCGGCCCGTCACGGGTTGACCATCGAACACCTCCAGTCGAACTACGAGGGCGCGTTGGTGGAGGCTGTCCACGCCGCCCGTGGCCGGGCCGATGCGCTCATCATCAATGCCGGTGCGCTGAGCCATACGTCGTGGTCCCTGCACGATGCGGTGGCGGCCTTCGACGGGCCCGCCGTCGAACTCCATCTCTCGAACCCGGCCGCCCGCGAGCCCTTCCGTCACACGTCGGTGCTGGCGCCGGTCACCGCAGGTCTCGTGGCCGGTTTCGGGGGCCTCGGGTACGAGCTCGCTGTCGACGCCGTCGCACAGCTTTTGAAGGGAGCTTCATGACGTCACTACCCCCCATGTCCGTCGCCGGCCGGTTGGACGCCCTCCGGGCCAGGTTCGACGGTATCGATGCACTCGTGGTCACCACGCTGCCGAACGTGCGGTACCTGACCGGGTTCGCCGGATCGGCCGGCCTGCTGGTCGTGACCCCCGAGGCTGCACTCCTCACGACGGATGGCCGCTACCGGACCCAGTCCACCAAACAGGTGAGTGAGGCGGGGGCGGACGTGGACATCACCATCGGCAACATGACCGACCAGCGCCAGGCCGTGTCGGACTTTCTCTCGGCCTCGCCCCGGGTCGGGCTGGAGGCGGACAACGTGAGCTGGGCCGGCCAGCGGACATGGGCCTCGTTGTTGACGTCGGCCGAGTTGGTGCCCACGAGCAACGCCGTCGAAGGTCTGCGCGAGGTGAAGGACGACGCAGAGATCTCGCGCATGGAGCGTGCGGCCGCCATCGCCGACGCGGCGCTGTACGAGGTGCTTCCACTGATGTCGCAGGAGGTGACCGAGGAGCAGTTCGCCCTGGCGCTGGACACGGCCATGCGCCGCGGTGGGGCCGAGAGCACGGCCTTCGAGACGATCGTGGCCGCGGGAGAGAACTCGGCCATGCCGCATCACCGGCCCGGTCCCCGTCCCATCCGTCGGGGTGACCCCGTCGTGGTCGACTTCGGGGCCACCTATGAGGGCTACCGCTCGGACATGACGCGGACGTTCTGCGTCGGTGCCGAACCGGAAGGGGACATGGCCCGGGTGTTCGCAGTGGTGGGAGCGTCCCAGGCCGCGGGTGCCGCCGCGGTGCGGCCCGGGATCCTGGCCAAGGAGGTGGACGACGTCTGCCGCGCCATCATCACCGAGGCGGGTTGGTCCGATCGCTTCGAACACGGGACCGGCCACGGGGTGGGCCTCGACATCCACGAGGCGCCGACGGTCAGCCAACTGGGCACTGCTACGCTGGCTCCCGGCTTTGTCGTCACCGTCGAGCCCGGTGTCTACCTCCCCGGCCAAGGTGGCGTACGCGTCGAGGACACCCTGGTGGTGACCGAAGGCGGAAGCCGACCCCTAACCCGCTTCACGAAGGACATCCATGGCATTCTCGACTAACGACCTGAAGAACGGCATGAGCCTCAACCTGCCCGAGGGCCTCTTCAGCGTCGTGGAGTTCCAGCACGTCAAGCCCGGCAAGGGCGGCGCGTTCGTGCGCACCAAGCTCAAGAACCTGCGCAGTGGCGCGGTGATCGAGCGGACGTATCGAGCGGACGAGAAGCTCGACCAGGCCATCATCGACAAGCGCGACATGCAGTTCCTGTACCGCGACGGCTCCGACTACGTCTTCATGGACACCAGCACCTACGAGCAGATGCAGGCACCGCCCGACACGCTCGGGAGTGCGCCCGACTACCTGAAGGAAGGCGACGAGGCCAACCTTCAGATGTACAACGGTGAGATCGTCGGCGTGGATCTCCCCGCTTCGGTGGAGCTGGCGGTGACCGAGACGGAGCCGGGGGTGCAGGGAGACCGGGTGTCCGGGGCGCGCAAGCCCGCCACCTTGCAGACCGGTCTGGTCGTGCAGGTTCCGCTGTTCATCAACCCCGGCGACACCATCAAGGTCGACACCCGCACGGGCGAGTATCTGACGCGAGCTTGAGCCGGGCCACGGTGCCGGCGCACGAAACCGGGGCGGATGCCGCCGCTCCCCGGCACCAGCAACGGGAGCGGGCACTCTCGCTTCTCTACGAGGCCGAGATCAAGGGGGAGAGTCCCTTGCGGGTCTTGGAGGACCTCCCGGTCCAGCCGGATGCGTACGTCTGCACACTGCTCCAGGGGGCAGCGGCCACCCGGGTCGAGGCCGACGGACTGATCACTGCCGCGTCGGTGGGTTGGCCGCTCGACCGCATGGCGGTCATTGACCGCCTCGTGCTGCGTCTGGCCGTGGCCGAGCTCCTCGATGCCGACGGGCCGCCCATGGCCGTGGTCATCGACGAGGCGGTCGAGCTCGTCAAGACTTATTCGACCGATGACTCGGGCTCCTTCGTCAACGGGATCCTCTCCACCATCGCGGCCGAGGTGCGGCCCGGTTGACCGACAAGAGCCATATAGTGCTAATGTAAGTGGCACTATGGACGGTCTCCGCGTCGACCCGTCCGATCGGACGCTCCTCCACGAGCAGGTGGCAGCCGAACTCCGCCGAGCGATCGCCGAGGGCGAAGCCGGTCCGGGCGAGCGACTGCCCCCGGCCCGGGATCTGGCCACGGTCCTCGGGGTCAACGCCAACACGGTCCTCCGGGCCCTGCGACAGCTTCGAGAGGAGGGCCTGGTCGAGTTCCGGCGAGGCCATGGCATCACCGTCAGCGGGCACGCGCCGGCGCGGAGCGCCGTGGTCACCCGGGTGCGGGAGCTGGTGCAGTACGCCCGGCTGCAGGGCTATCAGCCCGATGAGTTGATTCACATGATCGAGGGCCTGCGATGACGGTGACGGAAACCCTTTTGCCGCGCCCGTCCCGCGAGCACGAGGGAGCCGATGCCCTCATCAGGGAGGCGCGGCGTCTGCACCGGCGCCGTCGTCGGCGGCAGGCGGCCCTGGTCGCCGCGGCGCTCCTCGCGGTGGCGGGCCTTGTCGTCGCGATCCAGGGTGCTCCACCTCCACCCACCCACCGGCCGCCATCGCCGGCCCACCCGCCAGCGCCCCCGGCGCAGCGGAGGGTGCAGGGTCCCTCGCTCGGTCCCGCCACCTCGTACCAACTGACGGGTCCGATCGGTGTGGCGGTGAACCTGGAGGGAGACGTCTACTTCAGTGACGGCAACCGGGTGCTCGGGGTCGATCACGCCACCGGGCAACTCGAGGTGGTGGCCGGCACGGGAGCATTCGGCTACTCGGGCGATGGTGGCCCCGGCCCCCAGGCCAGGCTCTCCGGGCCGGCTGGCTTGGCCGTCGCCCCCGACGGCGACGTCTACTTCGAGGACGGCAACCGGATACGCAGGGTCTCGGCAACCACGGGGATCATCTCGACGGTGGCCGGCAACGGTCGCACCGGTTTTTTGGCCAGCGAAAGTCCCAGCGGCAACGGGGGACCGGCGGTCCGGGCCTCGCTGATCCTGGCCACCACCGGCGCCGGCTCGGTGGGTCTCAACGACGGGCTCGCCTTCGGTCCATTTGGCTACCTCTACCTCGCCGACGGCGGCAATGACGAAGTCCAGAAAGTGTCCCTGAGCAGCGGCGTCATCACCAGGGTGACGGGGGGCCGGGCCCCTTGCGCTCCCGACGACGGGATCTGCGCCGCGGCGGTCCCGTCCTGTCCTCCGGTGGGTCTGGCGGTCGACGGCTCCTCGGACGTCTTCGTGGCGACCGCCTGCGGCGCCATCCGCGAGGTGTCGGGGACCACGGGGGCGCTCTCGACCATCTTCTCGACCGGCACAGCGCCGGCCGTGGCGGGGAAGGGGGGCAATCATGATCCGGTGGGCCTGGCCGTACTCGCCGACCGGAAGCTCTTGGTGACGGAGGCGTACGGGCGCCGACTTTTGGAGATCGACCTGCGCGATGGGAAGGTCGCCCTGGTGGCCGGCACGGGCGCGCAGACGCTCCCCGAGCCCCATCAGACCGCTGGTGACGGGGGACCGGCCTCCCGGGCGACCTTCGGGCTGGCGCTCGGAGCGGCGGTCGATCGGCAGGGCGACGTGTTCGTCGCCGACTTCTTCAACAACGCCATCCGGATGATCGACGCGCGCACCGGGGTGATCTCGACGATCGCGGGGCACATCCCGACGTCACCGGCGCAGGGTCACTGCTGCTGAGGGCCCGCGTCTCGCGCCGCAATGACAGAGTGCGAACCGGCGGAGGCGCGCGATAAGGTAGACGTCTGACCGTGAAGTGAGTCCCGTGAGGCTCATACGGACCAGGAGGAGCAGTGGCCGAACGCGAACGCAGTCATACGCGACCCCTCGGGGGCGTGTTCGTGGCCCACTCCCAGGTTCTCTCCCCGGCGGACGTGCAGCGCGCCCTGACCCGCATGTCGCACGAGGTGGTCGAGCGTAACGGGGGAGTCGAAGACGTCGTCCTGGTCGGGCTGCAGACGGGCGGCGTCCCGCTGGCGGCCCGCATGGCGGAGATCCTCGGGCAGATCGAGGGGGTCACCCTGCCTGTCGGCTGCCTCGATGTGGCCTTCTACCGCGACGACATCGGCCTGCGGCCCGTCCTTCCCGAGGCCGTCACCAACATTCCGGGCGACCTGGCCGGCAAGGTCGTCGTGCTGGTGGACGACGTGCTCTTCACCGGTCGCACCATCCGGGCCGCGCTCAATGCCCTGAACGATTTCGGGCGCGCCCGGGCCGTGCAGCTGGCCGTGATGGTCGATCGGGGGCATCGGGAGCTGCCCATCCGCCCTGACTACGTGGGGAAGAACCTGCCGACCAGGCGGGAAGAGATGGTCGACGTCGGCGACGAGGGCGTCTGGATCGGCACCTTGGAGGACAAATGAGGTCGCCCCGGCCCCAGCACCTCCTTTCGATCGCCGACCTCGGCGCCGATGGCATCGCCGAGGTCCTGCGGGTGGCCGAGGCCTTCGCCGAGGTCGAGCGGCGCTCGGTGCCCAAGGTTCCGACCTTGCGGGGCAAGGTCGTGGCCACGCTGTTCTTCGAGGAGTCGACCCGCACCAGGCTGTCCTTCGAGACGGCGGCGAAGCGGCTCTCGGCCGATGTCCTCTCGCTGACCGTGGCCAACTCGTCGGTCAAGAAGGGCGAGTCCCTGCGCGACACGGTCGAGACGGTCGAGGCGATGGGCATCGACGCGCTCATCATCCGGCATGCCTCGTCGGGCGCACCGCATCGTGTGGCCCGCTGGGCCACCAGGGCGCGCGTGATCAACGCGGGTGACGGGTGGCACGAACACCCCACCCAGGCGCTGCTCGACTGCTTCACCGTGCGCCAGGTGCTGGCCGAGCGGAAGGGCGCGGCACCCGAGGAACTGGGCATCGATTGCTTCGACGGCCTGCGGGTGCTCATCGTCGGCGACATCCGCCACAGCCGGGTGGCTCGCTCCGAGGTCCTGGCGTACAGCGCGCTGGGCGCCCGGGTCACCCTGGCTGCGCCGGGCAGCCTGCTGCCGCCCTCCCTGGAGGGTTGGCCGGTCGAGGTGGCGCCGGACTTCGACGTCGCCCTGGCCAATGCCGACGTGGTGTCCCTGCTCCGGCTCCAGTCCGAGCGGGGGAGTGGCTCGTTCGTCCCCAGCCTGCGTGAGTACACCGCCGGCTGGGGCCTCACCTCCCGTCGGGTGGACCTCTTGGGGGACGACGCCATCGTCACCCATCCGGGCCCGATGGTGCGGGGGGTCGAGATCGCCTCGGACGTCGCCGACCTTCCCCGCACGGTCGTGACGCAACAGGTGACCAACGGGGTGGCGGTACGGATGGCCATTCTCTTCCTCCTCCTCGGCGGCGAATGGTCCGGGGATTGGTCCGGGGAGGGTTCGGATGACTGAGGTCACACTCGTCCTGCGCGGCGGTTCGGTGGTCACACCCGGAGGGCTGCGGCGACTCGACGTCGCCGTCGGCGAGAGCGCGGTGGTCGGGTTGGACGAGACGGTCGAGGCACCGTCCGGCGCCATCGTGCTCGATGCGCGGGGCTGCCTCATCTCTCCCGGCCTCGTCGATCTGCACACGCACCTGCGCCAGCCCGGGCGCGAGGAGGCCGAAACGGTGGAGACAGGGGCCCGGGCGGCCGCGCTGGGCGGGTACACGGCGGTGGTGGCCATGCCCAACACGGAGCCGGCTATCGACACCGCCGGAGTGGCCCGGGACGTGCTGGCGCTCGGACGCACCGCGCTGGCGGAGGTGGCGGTGTCGGGTGCCATCACCATCGGGCGGGCCGGCAAGGCGCTCGCCCCCCTGGGGGAGTTGGCGGGGTTGGGCGTTCACCTCTTCACCGACGACGGCGCCGGGGTGCAGGACGGCGCGCTCATGCGACGCGCCCTCGACTACGCCAAGGGGCTCGGCGTGACGCTGGCGCAGCACTGTGAGGACGAGCACCTGGCCGCCGGGGGGGCCATGCATGAAGGGTGCTGGTCCAGCCGCCTGGGGCTGCCCGGCATACCGGCCGCGGCCGAGGAGTCGATGGTGGCGCGTGACATCCAACTCGTACGGCTGACCGGTGCCCCGGTCCACTTCCTGCACCTGTCCACCGCGGGTTCGGTGGAGCTGGTCCGGCGGGCCAAGGCGGAAGGGTTGCCGGTCACGGCGGAGGCGGCGCCGCACCACATGCTGCTGACGCATGCCGAGGTCGCGGACTACGACCCGGTGTTCAAGGTCAACCCACCCCTGCGCACCGAGAGCGACGTCGCGGCGGTGCTCGCCGGGCTCTGTGACGGGACCATCGACGCGGTGGCCACCGACCATGCCCCCCACGCGCCGGAGGCCAAGGACGTCCCGTTCGACCAGGCGCCCCCCGGGATGCTCGGGTTGCAGACGGCGTTGCCGCTGGCCTGGCAGGTGCTGTCGCCCATGCTCTCGCCGGAGCGCATCTTCGCGCTGATGAGCGCGCAGCCGGCCGCCATCGCCGGCTTGAGGGCGACCGACGCCCGCCGGGCGGGGCACAGTGCCCAGGGGGGCCCGATCGAGATCGGTGCCACCGCCAACCTGTGCGTGTTCGACCCCACGGCGTCGACCGTGGTGGATCCGCTGCGCCTGGCCAGTCGCAGTCGCAACACCCCGTACGCGGGACGGAGCTTCACCGGCGCGGTACGCCACACCGTGCTGCGCGGCGAAGCGGTCGTGATCGACGCGGTGGCGCAGCGGTGAGGGCGGTGCGTCCTCCGGCGTTGCTGGTGACCGCCGACGGCGCCGTCTTCGCCGGTGAGGCAGCGGGCGCGTCCGTTCCCGTGGCCACCGGGGAGCTCGTCTTCAACACGGCGATGAGCGGGTACCAGGAGATCATCTCGGACCCCTCCTACGCCGGGCAGGTGGTCGCCTTCACCAACACGCACATCGGCAACTACGGCACCAATGCCGACGACGACGAGGCCGCGCAGCCGTTCTGCCGGGGCATCGTGGTACGGGATCTCACGGTCGTCCCCTCCAACTGGCGCTCCTCGGAGGGGCTGGAGAGCTTCCTCGTCCGCCACGGGCTGCCCGCGATCACCGGCGTCGACACCCGGCGCGTGACCCGGCACCTGCGCCAGGTGGGCGCCATCGCCTGCGCCTTCGGCACGGCGGGCGAGGCCGAGCTGCGCGCCGCCGCGGCGTCGACACCCACCACCGACGGCGTGGACCTGGTCTCCGGCGTCACCACCGCCACCTCCACCACCTACGGCGACGGTCCCTTGCGTATCGTGGCCTTCGACTTCGGCGTCAAGACCACCATGGTGCGCCAGTTGGCCGCGCTCGGCACGGTGACGGTCGTGCCCGCCGGCACGTCCGCCTCCGACGTGCTCTCCCTCGAACCCGACGGGGTCTTTCTCTCCAATGGGCCCGGTGATCCGGCCGCCCTGCCCGGACCCCGGGACGTCATCGCCGACCTGGTCGGGCGGGTGCCCATCTTCGGGATCTGCCTGGGCCACCAGTTGCTGTCCGCCGCCTTGGGCGGCACCACCTACAAGCTCCCCTTCGGTCACCACGGGGCCAACCACCCGGTGCAGCGCCTGGAGACGGGCGTGGTCGAGATCACGAGCCAGAACCACAACTACGCGGTGGCCGCCGGGTCGGTGCCCGAGGCCGAGGTCACCCACGTCAATCTCAACGACGGCGTGATCGAGGGAATCCGGGTGCCCCGTGTCGCGGCGTTCTCCGTGCAGTACCACCCCGAGGCGGCACCGGGGCCGCACGACGCCCGCTACCTCTTTGGCGAATTCCGTTCGCTGATGGGGGAGCCGACCGCTCGCGCCGGACAGCGCTGAACGAGAAGGACAGGGGAACGTCACCGTGCCGCGCCGCGAGGATCTGAAGACGATTCTGGTCATCGGATCAGGGCCGATCGTCATCGGCCAAGCCTGCGAGTTCGACTATTCAGGCACCCAGGCCTGCCGGGTGCTGGCCGAAGAGGGCTACCGGGTCGTGCTGGCCAATTCCAACCCCGCCACCATCATGACGGACCCGGCCACGGCCGACCGTACCTACGTCGAACCATTGGACCCCGAGGTGCTGACGGCGATCATCGAGAAGGAGAGACCCGATGCGCTGCTGCCGACACTCGGCGGGCAGACGGCGCTGAACCTGACGATGAAGTTGGTCGAGCTCGGGGTGCTCGAACGCTACGGGGTCGAGGTGATCGGGGCCCGTCCCGAGGCGATCTCGACTGCAGAGGACCGCGACAAGTTCAAGGCCGCCATGCAGGAGATCGGGTTGGAGGTGCCACCGTCGGGCTTTGCGCACACCCTGGCGGAGGCGGAGGAGATCGCCGAGGAGATCGGGTACCCGATCATGGTGCGCCCGAGTTTCATCCTCGGCGGGTCCGGGACCGGGATCGCGCAGGACGCGGCGCACTTCACCCAATTGGCGGTGGAGGGCCTGGCCGCCAGCCCGGTTGGTCAGATCCTGGTCGAGCGGTCGATCGCGGGTTGGAAGGAGTACGAGCTCGAGGTCATGCGGGACGCCGCGGACAACTGCGTGGTCGTCTGCTCCATCGAGAACTTCGACCCCATGGGGGTGCACACGGGCGATTCCATCACCGTGGCACCCGCCCAGACGCTCACCGATGTCGAGTACCAGGGCATGCGCGACGACGCCTTCGCGTGCCTGCGCCGGGTCGGGGTCGAGACGGGTGGGTCCAACGTGCAATTCGCGGTGGACCCCCGCTCGGGTCGTCGTGTCATCATCGAGATGAACCCGCGCGTGTCGCGCTCCTCGGCACTGGCCTCCAAGGCGACCGGGTTCCCGATCGCCAAGATCGCCGCCCGCCTCGCCGTCGGGTACCTCCTCGACGAGATACCGAACGACATCACGCGGGCCACTCCCGCCTCGTTCGAACCGACGATCGACTACGTGGTGACCAAGGTCCCGCGCTGGGCCTTCGAGAAGCTCCCCGGCACCGACGGCCGGTTGGGGACCCGGATGCAGTCGGTCGGCGAGGTGATGGCCATCGGGCGCACGTTCTGCGAGTCGCTGCAAAAGGCCCTGCGATCTCTCGAACAAGGGCGTGCCGGGCTCAACGCCGACCCGGGGGAGCTGTTCTACGACGAGTTGGACGACGACGAGTTACTGGCCAGCGTCGCCGTCGCCACGCCCGACCGCGTCTTCGAGCTGGAGGCGGCGCTCCGTCGTGGCATCCACCTCGACGACATCGTGGCGCGCACCGGCATCGATCCGTGGTTCGTCCGGCAGATCGAGCGCATCAGCGAAGAACGGCAGCGCATCGCGACGGCCGGCCAGCTCGACCGCGCCGGCTACCGGCGGGCCAAGCGCCTGGGCTTCTCCGACGACCAGTTGGCGTACCTGTTGCACACGAGCGCGCACGACGTCCGGCGCGAGCGCCTGGCCCTGGGTGTGCGGGCCACGTTCAAGACGGTCGACACCTGTGCGGCGGAGTTCGAAGCCTTCACGCCCTACCACTACTCGACCTACGAAGAAGAGGACGAGGTCCGGCCTTCGACCCGGGACCGGGTCATCATCCTCGGTTCGGGCCCCAACCGCATCGGGCAGGGAATCGAGTTCGACTACTGCTGTGTCCACGCCTCCCTGTCGTTGCGGGACGCCGGATACGAGACCGTCATGATCAATTGCAACCCCGAGACCGTCTCGACGGACTACGACACGTCGGATCGGCTCTACTTCGAACCGCTCACGGCGGAGGACGTGGCCAACGTGCTCGAAGCCGAGCAGGGTGCGGGAGGGAGGATCGTCGGCGTCATCGTCGCCCTCGGCGGGCAGACCCCGCTCAAGCTGGCGGGGTCGTTGCCCCCGGACCTCGTGCTGGGAACCAGCCCGGAGTCCATCGACCTGGCCGAGGACCGGGAGCGCTGGAATGCGCTGTGCAGTTCGTTGCACATCCCCCAGCCGCCCGGTGGGACGGCGACGAGCACGGCGGAGGCGCTTTCCATCGCGGCCGGCGTCGGGTACCCGGTGCTGCTCCGGCCGAGCTACGTGCTGGGTGGGCGGGCGATGGAGATCGTCTACGACGACGACGCGGTCCGGCGCGTCATGCACACCCTCACCACCGGTGCCCTGGCGCGCGAGGGCGGGGTGACCGCCGAGCGCCCCGTGCTGGTCGACCGCTTCTTGGAGGACGCGGTGGAGGTGGACGTGGACGCGGTGCGCGACGAGGTGGGCGAGATCCTCATCGCAGGCGTGATGGAGCACGTGGAGGAGGCCGGTGTCCACTCCGGCGACTCGGCGTGCGCACTGCCGCCGCAGTCGCTCAGCGCGGACGTCCTGGCCGCCCTCGATCGCCATACCCGGTCCCTGGCCGACGCCCTCTCGGTCTGCGGTCTGATCAACGTCCAGTACGCGGTGAAGGACGGTCAGGTCTACGTCCTCGAGGCGAACCCCCGGGCGAGCCGGACCGTGCCCTTCGTGGCCAAGGCGACCGGTGTCCCGCTGGCCATGGTGGCGGCGCGGGTGATGGTCGGACAGACGCTGGCCCAGCTCAGGGAGGAGGGGCTACTGCCCCGGAACGCCGTGGGCCAGGTACCGGCGCTCGACCACGTCAGCGTCAAAGAAGCGGTGCTGCCGTTCGACCGCTTTCCCGGCGTCGACACGCTGCTGGGCCCTGAGATGCGTTCCACGGGCGAGGTCATGGGCGTCGACAGCACGTTCGGCCTGGCCTTCGCCAAGAGCCAGATGGCGGCCGGGACCCGCCTGCCCGACTCGGGGACGGTGTTCCTCTCCCTGGCGGACCGGGACAAGCCGGCCGGCCTGGAGGTGGCCCGTTCCTTCAGCGCCATGGGGTTCTCGATCGCCGCCACCTTGGGCACGGCGGGCTACCTCCGCTCGCAGGGCGTCGCGGTCGACACGCTGGTCTCGAAGGTGGGAGAGGAGGGCGTGGCCTCCGACGCCGTGGAGCTCATCGCGCAGGGCAAGGTGCAACTCGTCGTGAACACGCCACGGGGACTCGGACCGCGGGCCGACGGGCAGCACATCCGCATGGCCTCGGTGACGTACCACGTGCCCTGCCTGACGACGTTGGCGGCGGCCCGCGCCGCGGCGGGGGGCATGGCCGATGCGCGGGCGCACCCCCTGGTCGTGCGCGCCTTGCAGGACCTCCATCGCGGGCTCGGCGAGGCACGCTCGTGAACCTGGCGTCGCGAGCAGCGAGCCCATCGAGCGACGTCGCCACTGTGGTGGGCTCGGTCGGTCTGCCGAATCCGATCATGACGGCCTCGGGGACGTCCGGCCATGGGACCGAGCTCGCCGACTACGGCGACCTGTCCGCGCTCGGCGCCGTCGTCGTGAAGTCCGTCTCCGTCCGTCCCTGGGACGGCAATCCGGCTCCCCGGGTGCACGAGGTCGGCTCGAGCATGTTGAACAGCGTCGGCCTGCAGGGCCCCGGCCTGGAGATGTGGCTCGCACGCGATCTGCCCGCACTCAGTGCATGCAGGGCGCGGGTGGTGGTGAGTATCTGGGGACAGTCGGTGGAGGACTACGCCGGCGCGGCGGCCATGCTCGCCCGGGCGACGCACGGCGGTTCGGCCATCGTGGCGGTCGAGGTGAACGTGAGTTGTCCCAATGTGGACGATCGTTCGCGGATGTTCGCCCATTCGGAAACGGCAACGGCGCAGGTGGTGGCCGCCACGGAGTGCGGTTTGCCCAGGTGGGTCAAGCTCAGCCCGAACGTGCCCGACATCGCGGCGATTGCCGGTGCCGCGCTCGGGGCGGGCGCCGAGGCGCTGACCCTCACGAACACCCTGCTCGGGTTGGCTCTCGACATCGACACGGGTCGACCGGTGCTCGGTGCCGGCGGGGGCGGGCTTTCGGGGGAGGGCCTCCATCCCGTGGCTGTGCGGGCGGTGTGGGAATGCCGTGCCGCCTTTCCCGACGCCGCCATCATCGGGGTCGGAGGGGTGGCGTCGGGTCACGGTGCGATCGAGTTCCTGATGGCCGGCGCCGACGCCGTCCAGGTGGGGACCGCGACGTTCCGCGATCCCCGAGCACCCTGGAAGGTGCTGCGTGACGTCACACGATGGTGTCGCAAGAACGGGACCTCCGTGAACGCTTTGCGCGCCGGGGCCCGCTCGCGGCGTGCGACCGCGGTGCCCGAGTAAAAGGAGCCCAGATGGACGGTACGGCAAGCTTTGGAGCGCGCGTGACAGAGGCCGTCGGACGTCTCGGCCCCCTCTGTGCCGGGATGGATCCCTCGAGTGCGCTGTTGGAGGCGTGGGGCCTGAGCGATGACGTCAAGGGGCTGCGCTCGTTCTGCCGGACCTGCGTCGAGGCCTTCGGCGGGGTGGTGCCGGTGATCAAGCCGCAGGTGGCGTTCTTCGAGCGACACGGCTCCGCCGGGATGGCCGAGCTGGAACGGCTGCTGGTCGAGGCGGCGGAGGCCG